>Ga0256841_1000370_pt1 | contig 47929 bp, 38 predicted proteins | sample 356308metaG_FD_185971 | JGI IMG/M metagenome (GOLD analysis project Ga0256841, IMG submission 185971) | Hydrothermal vent microbial communities from Mid Atlantic Ridge, Atlantic Ocean - 356-308 | ecosystem: Environmental > Aquatic > Marine > Hydrothermal vents | place: Atlantic Ocean: Mid...
CGATTAAGCTATTGAGAATATACCTCAGCATTTGAGAGGATGAAAAAATCATTTTATAATTCGATAAGCTTAAAGCCTTTGGGAAAATCGCCAGAGCACTTGAGCCTTTAACCGCTTGGAGTGACCCGAACAACATAAAATAAAGCGGAACAATCGATAAGAGGGACATCAGCAGAAGGATTATAAAAAAGGCGGTCCTTTCCGCTTTTTTATTCCCGACAATCATACCACCTCCTTCAGGTGGAAGAGCTTGAGCTGTAGTGCGGAAAATAAAGCGATGATAATGAACAGGACATACGCCGCCGCTGAGGCATATCCCATATCGAACTTCACGAAGCCGACATCATAAACAAAATAAACCATAGTCAAAGTGGAATTAAGCGGTCCCCCTTTGGTCATTACAAATATCTCGATAAATATCTGAAACGATCTGATGATATTTATAACTAAAATAAAGAGGGTTATCGGCTTCAAGTATGGAATGGTAATATATCGAAGTTTCGCCAGAAAACCGGCTCCGTCCAAATCGGCGGCTTCATATAGGTTATGCGGTATATTCTGCAATGCCGCCAGATAAATCAACATATAATAGCCGAAAGCGATAAGGATATCCATAACCATTATCGAAGGTAAAGCCGATTTCTCCGACAGCAATAACCCGTTGGCTGGAATATCCAAACCGAACGCTCTCAATAATGATTCCGCAATCCCCCCCGGAGCGTAAAGCTGAGAAAAGATTAAAGCCATAACCACCATCGAAGTTATCGAGGGTATCACCAAACTCATTTTTATAAAATTCGACAGCGGAATACGAGTAGATAACCCTATGGCGGCTATGAGTGCCAAAACGGTCGTAAAGGGAATTGTCCCGATAACAAATATCACCGTATTCTTCACCGCGGAGATAAAATCTGGATCCTGCCATAGGTAAAAATAATTGCGTAAACCCACAAAATGGGAACTCCCCCTGATTACATCGGTGGCAAAAAACGACAGGTAAAGCGAATAAAAAAGAGGAAAAAGCCAAAAAAGGCACAGGGTTAAAAGCCAAGGGAGGATAAACAGATATGCTTTGCCGTTCCTAAAGGAAATCAATTGATATCCCCGATGAGGATTTGCTTTATATTATCGTTCGCCTGAGACAAAAGCTCCTTTGGTGTCCCTTTACCATACATTCCCTTTTCGACCATTTTCTCAATTATCTCCTCGATATAAACCCACTTGGGATTATTGGGAGACATTCGGGAATGAAGGAGTTGCTTATAAAATATCTTCCTATTGACATTACGGGAGTAAAAAGGATCCGTCGGGAGATTTCCGCCGCTTGGAAAACCGAACCCTACCGCTTTACATAATTTCACTGCGTTGGGAACATCGGTAATAAATTTGATGAATTCCATCGCCTCCTTCGGATGCGCACAGGCGGAGCTGATGGATAAGTATTCTCCTCCCGCGAAGGAGGTCCCGATCTCTCCCGATGGTGACGGCACCGCCATCACTCCGTAATTCAACTTCGGATTATTGCGTTCGATATTTTTCAAAAGCCACCCGCCGGAAAAATCAAAACCCAAATTCCCATCAATAAACTTCCCGTCCAAATTTTGCTGGTTGTCTATGATTCCAGCCTTGACGAGTTTCAGATAATATCGAAAGGCTTCCCTGTTTCTTTCGGAATTGAAATCAGCCTTTGCAAAATTATCGATTACCTCGCCGCCGTTGCTCCAAACAAAAGGAAGGAACTTTTTATAGAGTCTGTGCTTCTCATAGCTGTTTGCCCCAAAACCGGCGACAGGTCTTCCAAGTTTGTTTATTGCCTTGCAGGCGGACAGGAAATCATCCCAATTGTCGGGAACGCTGTTCGGGTCAAGTTTCGCTTTTACAAATAAATCCTTGTTGTAGAATATAGCTCGGGTATCCAAAAACCAGGGAACCGCATAATAGCTATCGTCGAGGCGTGTCGGCTCCCACATTATCCGCTCAGGGATTAAATCCCGAACATAAACGGTTATATCGGCCAAAGCGCCGCGGCTGGAAAACTCATTGACCCAATCAGAGCCTAACTCCACAATATCGGGAGGATTACCGCCGGAAAATCCTACCACGATTTTGCTGTGTCCCTCGCCCCAAGTCAGGTCGGTTATCACGATTTTTGTCTTTGGATTTATTTTCTCGAACTCGGCAACCAATTCTTCGATAACCGCTTTGGCATCGGGATCGGTCCAGAACTGCCAGAAACTAAGGGTGATTTCAGTCCGACCGGAATTGTTCCCTTTTCCGCAAGAGACAAATAAGAATGCCGCCGAGACAACTATAATCGACAACGCAGCAAAAGCGATGAGTACCTTAAACCATTTCATAACTAAATAATATCACCCGCCCCAATACTGGTCAAGACTTAATAAGAATTATGCCCGGTAAAATCGCTCCGCTGCAAAAAAGATATAATTACAATTCGTATTTCTTGCCTAAAACTTCGGTAATCGAAGTCATTATTCAAACAATAGAAAGGCGCCGCTTCGGCGGCGCCGTATATCGATATAGCGCTAATACCCTATAACTTAACTACCCTTGACGCTTGGGGACCCTGTGGGGTATCAAAGACATCATATTCCACTTCCTGCCCCTTCGCAAGGGTTTTAAATCCTTCGCCTTCGATTCTGGAATAATGGACAAAAACATCCTTGCCTTCATTGCCCCCTTCAATAAAACCGAATCCCTTTCGGTCGTTAAACCATTTAACCCTTCCTTTGGGCATTAATCATTCCTCCTAACTTAGCATCAACTCTTAACTTTCAGGCCGATTTTGATACCCGAGAGTTTTGCTCTTGATTGAGCGGCGTTCCCGAAGAATAAGACATCGGAGCTTGAACCAAATTTAATCACATTTTTATTATCGGAAAAACCGCTCAATACTTAAGGAATCATAGTAAAAAATGGTAAAAAAGGCATTTTGGGAATTATGTCCCGCTTTCCCAAGAAGCAAGGTAATCTCGCTGGAGTTTCGTCAATTTATCGATTCGTATCCCCATCGATTTAAGTTTTAAGGAGGCAATCCCCTCATCGATTTTATCGGGGACAGGATAAACTCTGTTCTCAAATTTCGATTTTCCCGCATAAAGGTATTCCGCCGATAGAGCCTGATTTGCGAAGGACATATCCATAACCATAGCGGGATGCCCTTCGGCAGCGGCGAGATTGATAAGCCTTCCCTCACCGAGAACATAAATCCGCTTCCCACCTCTCAGCACATATTCCTGAACTTCGGCACGAATCCTCCTGATCGATCTACTCATTTTTTTCAGCCCCGGCAGGTCCAACTCGACATTAAAATGCCCGGAATTGGCGACAATAGCGCCGTCTTTCATCAGGGCGAAATGTTCTTTGTTTATCACATTGATATTTCCGGTAACGGTTACAAAAATATTCCCGATTTTGGCAGCCTGAGCGATAGGCATAACTTCATACCCATCCATTACAGCTTCAATAGCCTTAACAGGGTCTATCTCCGTGATAACCACCCTTGCGCCCATACCCGAAGCACGCATCGCTAATCCTCTCCCACACCAGCCATAGCCGCAGATCACAAATTTAGAACCAGCTATAAGGGCGTTGGTACTTCTTAAAATCCCATCGATCGTCGATTGTCCCGTCCCGTAACGGTTATCGAAGAAATGTTTCGTCTTGGAATCGTTGACCGCGATTATAGGATATCGCAGGACACCCTTGGTTTCCATACTCCTCAAACGGACAACCCCAGTTGTGGTTTCCTCCGTTCCGCCGATTATATTATCCAGCATTTTTTTATGCTTGCCGTGAAGGGTGGAGACCAAATCAGCGCCGTCATCCATAGTAATCTGCGGTTTATGTTCAAGGGTTTGCTCAATATGGCGGTAATATGTTTTGTTGTTCTCACCCCTCCGAGCGAAAACCGATATCCCGAAATCCTTCACCAATGATGCCGCCACATCATCTTGAGTTGAGAGGGGATTCGAAGCGGACAGCCTGACTTCCGCCCCTCCGGCCTTGAGGGTTCTCATAAGATTCGCAGTCTCGGTGGTGACATGGAGACAGCAGGCGGCCTTAAGCCCCTTGAGCGGTTTGGTCTTTTCGAATCTTTTGCGGATAAGGCGGAGGACCGGCATATCCTTCTCAGCCCATTCAATCCGCTTTTTACCAGCCGAAGCAAGTTTTATATCCGTTATATCGTGTACGACCATTTAATCCTCCTTAATAAAAGGGAAATTCCCTTTAATGAAAAAAGTTGTGAATAGTAATTTAAGACCAGGATTTTAGCTCTGCTGCCCTATCCGTTCTCTCCCAAGAAAATTCGGGGAGATTTCGTCCGAAATGACCGTAGGCGGCGGTCTTTTTGTAAATCGGGCGAAGCAGATCCAATGTTTGGATAATCCCCTTTGGAGTTAAATCGAAATTCTTTTTTACCAATTCTTCGAGCCTTTCATCGGGTAGAACTCCTGTCCCTTCGGTATCGATAGCAAAAGATACCGGCTGTTCAACACCGATAGCATAAGCCAACTGTATTGTGCAGCGTTTCGCCAAGCCGGCGGCAACGATATTCTTGGCGATATAACGGGACATATAACTTGCCGAGCGATCAACTTTGGTCGGATCCTTCCCAGAGTAAGCACCCCCACCATGGGGAGCCCATCCACCATAAGTATCGACAATCAATTTCCTGCCCGTCATACCGGTATCGGACTGGGGACCGCCGATAACGAATTTTCCCGTGGGATTGATGTAAACGGTGGTTTTATCATCGATAAGGTTCTTGGGGAGTGATGGTTTAATCACCAAATCAAAAATTTTATTCTTCGCATCTTCGCTAATACGCTCACCGGTTTCATCCAAAACATCGGAGGTATGCTGAGTGGAGACGACAACCGATTCTATATGAGCTGCCTTACCGTCCCTGTATTCCACGCTTACCTGCGATTTGCCGTCGGGTCCCAAAAAACCGATTAACCCCGAACGCCTGACCTCGCTTAAACGCATCGTTAATTTATGAGCCAATGTAATCGGCATAGGCATCAGCTCATCGGTTTCATCGATTGCATAACCAAACATTATCCCCTGATCTCCCGCGCCACCGACATCAACTCCCTGTGCAATATCCGGCGACTGTTCTCCAATCGCATTCAGCACGGCGCAAGTGTCATAATTAAAACCGTATTTGGAATGCGTGTAGCCGATATCCTTGATTACGCCCCGTGCCAAACCGGCGACATCTGCATATCCTCGAGTGCTTATCTCTCCCCCTATTATCACCAAGCCAATGGTAATAAAGGCTTCGCAAGCAACTCTCGATTTCGTGTCTTGTTTTATCAGCTCATCCAATACGGCATCCGATATCTGGTCGCATACCTTATCAGGATGTCCCTCGGTAACCGATTCGGAACTGAATATGAAATTTGAATTGTTGAACAACTTTACTCCTTAGAGTTTATATGATCAATTGAATTAATTACTATTTCGGAGGAGCTACCGATATTAAGCCTTTGGACGCCCGTTTTTATCCGTGCGAAATCTCCTATCAAGGACAATTCAAAAACCGATCGTTCAACCTCCGTTTCTCTGCCGATGATGGAATCACGAATAATCGAATTACTTATTTTCGCCCCATCGCCAATGGAAACATAAGGACCGATAATCGAATTATCTATCTTTGCCGATGGCGGTACAAAAACCGGCGGAATGATAATCGAGCCTTTTATTTTCTCGGAGGATTCCATTTCGTTCAGCAGATACCGATTCGTGGATAAAAGGGTTTCCGGCTTCCCACAATCATACCAGCCATCCACATCGAAAACTTTTAGCTCGGCTCCTTTCTCAATCATAATCTGTAAAGCGTCCGTCAACTGATATTCCCCTTTAGTCCTTTTCCCGCCCTCCACAATTTCCTTCAAAGAGGATTTAAGGACATCGGAGTCCTCGATATAATAAAGCCCGACAACCGCTAAATTCGAGGTCGGATTCTCCGGTTTTTCTATCAAACGGGTGATTTTATCTGCCTCGACTTCAGCAACCCCGAACCGTCGCGGATCCTTCACGGATTTAACACCGATATAATTCCCGCCGTTTCGGAAAACAGTATCCAAATCCGCCTTATAAATTGTATCTCCCAAAACTATAAAAATCGGTTCATCGCCGAAATAATCGGCGGCGAGATAAACCGCATACCCCAAACCCCTCAGTTCCTTTTGCTCAACATATCTCGTTTTGAAAGAATAGCTTTCCCTCACGAAATCCTCGATCCTGTCCCTATAAGAGCCGACAATAATTATCACTTCAGAAACATCAAAGCCTTTAATTCCATCCAATATATGCCCCAATATCGGTTTGCCGGCAACAGGCAGCAGGGATTTCGGGGTTGTATATGTATGAGGCCTTAATCGGGTACCGGCTCCTGCAGCCGGAATAACAACTTTCATTCTCCCATCCCCATAAAGCTGCAATTATTCATATCGGCATTACTCCCTATTTGAAACCGGCCAATTCCCTTTTAAGGAATTCTATCGGTTCGATAACTGTCGGATCGCAATCATACATAATCGCCAAATAGAAACTACTAAAATCCGCCAATTGAATCAACGAAAAAATTCTCTCGAGTTTTACGGCGCCCTCCCCCTTTATCCTTATAACCTCAATTCCCTTATCCCGAAACATCCGCCGAACAATATCCATTCTCTTTTTTGTTCGCGGATTATCATCCTTATCGGCAATTATCAATACCGCAACTCTATCCGCAGAGAAGGGGAGATTTTCATAGCCGACCAATTCGTTATGATTAAATTCCGGAAAGACATTATTAAACGATAAAGCCTTTGAATTTTCGCAAAGCTGTGCCTTGAAACGCGCCCCGACCACATCGAACGGTTTCCCGCCGGCATAGATAATGGGGAGCCGATTGTACAATTTTCGAGCTATGGATTTGGCTTTGTTTTTAGGTTCTTTCAATTCGATCCTGTAATTTTCCCTCCAAACCTCCAGCAGATCCGTCAATTTCTCGAGGTCATCTCTCTCGATACGGCAGAAGCCGAGCCTCCCCATAACTATCAGCAAAGGGAAAAACAGATAGCCCAGTGCGGCACGAGGCATCAATCCGCCCGGAACGGTAATCAGCGTATTGTCATCCTCTTTCGCTTGGGAGCTTAGTTTCCCCCCGGAGCTTACCGCAATGATTTGAGCTCCCTTTTTCAACGCTTCGGCATATGCCGAAAGGCTTTCCTCAGTATTCCCGGAATAGCTGATGACAAAAACGAGTGATTGCTCATCCACGAATCCGGGCAGGGAATAATCGCGATTGACTACCATCGGAGCTTTCAATTCCCTCGAGAGAAAAGAACCCAGCAAGTCCCCTCCTATCGCCGAACCACCCATCCCGGTAACGACGATATTGTTTATGGAACCGGCCGATACCTTCTCTATCTCCGCTTTATATCCCAATCCTATGGCGTTGCGAACCTGCTGTGGAAAATCCCAGATCGCCGAAAACATTTCGGCTTTATCCAATTCCTTTATCGCCTGCTTATCATCAATATCCGCCATATCCGATCCTTTCTATCTTTTAAGGGGATAACTCAATCCCTCGAGTATGCCGGATAAATAATCCGCCAAGAAATTTTTAATCTCCGCGGTTGTCGATAGACTCAAGACTTTATCCGCCAATTTGAAGGCGTCCTCGTAATTGATATTCCTGATTATATTCTTAATAAACGGCAACGAAGAGCAGGGAGCGGATAAGCTGTCAGCCCCCATTCCCACAAGCAATGCCGTCGCCAACGGATCACCTGCCAATTCGCCGCAAACACTTACCGGGATGGAATGTCTCTTCGCCGATTTGATAGCTATATCGGCCAATCTCAACACAGCCGGATGAAGGCTCTTAAACAGATAATTGACAACTTCATTGCCTCGGTCCACCGCCAAAGTGTATTGGGTAAGGTCGTTCGTCCCGATGGAGAAGAAATCGACTATCTCCGCTATCGGGTCGGCGTTCAAAGCTGCGGAGGGGACCTCGATCATCACGCCGAATTTAGTATCCTCATCAAATGGGATTCTCTCACGGGAAAGCTCTTCCTTAACCTCCTCAAAAATATCTAACGCCTGCTTAACCTCGCAAATATCGGAGACCATAGGAATCATTATGGAAACATTGCCAAAAACCGAGGAGCGCAGTATCGCTTTAAGCTGAGCCTTGAAATAATTCGGCAATGCCAAACTTATCCTTATCGCTCTCCAGCCCAAAAACGGGTTTTGCTCGTATGGTTTGTTGGTTTCATCGGCAAACTTATCACCGCCCAAATCGAAAGTCCTGATAGTTACCGGCTTGGGGGCGGCACTTTTCACAATATTGGAATAAACCTTAAATTGCTGTTCCTCGGAAGGCATCCCGCCAAAAGTGAAATATAAAAACTCGCTTCGGTATAAACCCACCCCTTCGGCTCCCTCATCCATAGCCTTCTTTACCTCCGAAGATAATTCGATGTTCGCCAGTAGATTTATTCGATGACCATCGGTTGTCAGCGCGGGTTCTTCGATATTTATTGCTAATCTCTCTTTTTCTTTGGAGAGTTTCAAGCGGCGATTACTATATTCTTTCCTCGTTTCTTCCGTAGGATGCAGAATTATCTTCCCTTCGTTACCATCGAGAATTATATCCGCTCCATTTTTCAGGAGATGATATTTATCATCAATTCCCAAAACAGTAGGTATATTCAATGATTTTGCCAACAGCGCTATGTGGGATGTTGCACCACCTACTGCGGTAATCAACCCCAATACATTTCCTCCGGCTATCTGAGCCACCTCCCCGGCGCTCAACAAACGGGAGGCGACAATTGACGGCTTCGTTATTTCGAAAATACTTTTTTGTTTTATCCCCATTAGATTGGACAAAACTCTGGAGCGGACTCCTTTTATATCATAAACCCGCTGTCGAAAATAATCATTATCGGAATTTTCAAGGGAGTCTATAACTTCCCGCACAAGTTTATCATAAACATATTCGGCGTTCAACCTTTCTTTGCGTATCTCCGCCTCCACGCTACGGATGATCTCCTCATCGTTGACAGCCATAATCTGCGCATCTATTATTCCTACCGCCTCATCGTCGATTCGTTCGGTGATATTTCTCTTGATACGCTTTATCTCCGCAACCGATTCGGATATCGCTTCACGAAACCTCTTTATTTCATTATCGATTTCCTCCGTCGGGATTATTTCCCTCTTAACCGGAATCCTATCCCGTCGAAGTATAAATAGCTCACCTTCGGCAATACCGGGGGCGCCGGCTATTCCCTTGATAATCAATTCAGGCGAAAAATTGTTTTCCAAATTATTGTTCACCAAATCTCTCTTCAAAAAGTTTTGATATGGTTTCAATCGCATCTTTCTCGTCGGGACCTTCGACTCTGAGAGTAATCCAGCATCCCGTTTGAGCGGCTAACATCATAACGCCCATTATCGATTTACAATTGATTTCCATATTGTCTTTTATAGCGTAAATGTCGGATTTGAATTTCGTTGCGGTTGAAACGAGCATAGCTGCCGGGCGTGCGTGTAGTCCCAACTTATTCAATATCTGTATTTTCCGTTCAATCAAAATTCTTCCCGGGCTGCGATACGAGTAATTAAAAGGGTTATCGGCAAAAATCCGTCTATTTATAATAAATCGTCCCTTGCCCGGTCAAGATAATGATTAAATAATCTCCCCGCATAGTAAAAATATCGGCAATAACTTCACAATTAGAAACGGAAGATAATTAACCTTATATTTAACAGCTAATAAAATATCTAATTCTTAACCTAATTCTTAATAATAATCTTCTGTTGATTTTTGATTATTATTATATTATAATAAAACACCTTTTGTGAGACTGTTGCTCAATGTGTATTTGGGCTACATACCCGATAATGGAATAGGGAGGTAATATGCAAAAAATTATTTGTCGTTCGATTCTCATAATATTACTGATTTTGACGAATGCCACCTTCGGAGAAGATTTATGGATTACTCACGATATAGAACTGGGGGTTAATGGTCCCGGCGATATTTTTATGGTGGATCTTGACGGAGATGGTGATATTGACGGATTAGCGGCAATAAAATACGAAAGCAAAATAGTTTGGGGAGAAAACGACGGACAACAGAATTTTACAAATCATATTATCGAACCGTTTTTTGGCGAAGCCAACGCGGTATATGCTTATGACCTTGATCAAGATGGCGATATGGATGTATTAGGGACAGCATATACGGGCAATGAAATTGCCTGGTGGGAGAATGATGGAGATTGTAATTTTACAAAACATATATTGGGCGATAATTTAGATGGCGCATCTCAAATTTATGTTGCGGACATTGACAGTGACGGCGATCCCGATATTTTGGGGACTGCGGTTTATTCCAAATTAATATTATGGTGGGAAAACATAGGTAATTCTTCTTTTATCAAGCACATCATCGCAAATAATGAAGGGGGGGCAAGCGGGATTGGTTCGGTGGATATGGACCAAGACGGCGATATGGATATAGTAAGTTGTTCCGCTTTTAGAAATGAAGTCGATTGGTGGGAAAATGACGGAGAGCAGAATTTTATAAAACACACCATTGAACAAAATTATGATTTCCCTGTTTGCGTATTAGCGGTCGATCTCGATCAGGATGGTGATTGGGATGTGGTGGGAGGAGCAAAGCACGGGGGGCAGGTTACCTGGTGGGAAAACAATGGACAACAAAGCTTTACAAATCACACCTTTGAAGAGGATCTCTTGGGGGCTTTTGATTTTAAAACGGCGGATTTAGATAACGATAATGATATAGACATCGTCGGTGTTGGTATTTATTGTGCTACGGCGGCTTGGTGGGAAAATGACGGTAACGAAAATTTTACCAAGCACTTAATCGATGATAATTTCAATGCGGCACGATCTGTTTTCCCGATAGATATCGATCAAGACGGCGACATCGATATCTTTGGAGCAGCAAAAAAGGATGATAAAATAGTTTGGTGGGAAAGCCTTTTGGACGACAGGGTATCGGATATATATATAGCACCTGATTACAGACCAATAGTAATTCCACCTGGTGGCTCTATCGGATATACCGGTTTTGTGAGAAATCATTTCAAGTATCCCCATTATACCGATATTTTGGTGGGGTACCAGAACCCGGCGGGAGACTTCATCCCCCTTCAACTATTTTCAGATATCTTTATGAACTCCTATCAAACTATAAGCGAACATCATAATCAAACAATCGACTCAAATATTTCCCCGGGCTCCTATAGATTTATAGCTTATTCCGGCAATGCTAATAATGAAGTTTGGCGGGATTCCTCCGATTTTTGGTTTTATGTTTTTCCCCCGGAGGATAACACAATTTCAAATACGCCATCAAATGGAAGATGGAATTCAGAGGATTCTATCAACAATATAATTAAGGATACAAGCTTATTAGCCGCATATCCAAATCCATTTAACGCAAAAGTCAACTTATCCTTTGCCCTTGACAATAAATCCGATATCACCCTCGATATATTCGATCTTTACGGACGCAAGGTTATCGCCCTATACAACGGGGTATTGAGATCAGGAAGCCATACCTTTTCTTGGGACGCATCGGGCTATTCAAGCGGCGTTTATTTTGCCAGATTGATAATCGATAATAACTCCTGTGTGAAAAAAATAAATCTATTGAAATAAATACGCTAACCCGGAAAATTATGAAATTTATGAAGGGGATTTCCGAAATTGCCATTCTTTTTTACAGCTAAGTGCCATAATCAAAATGGTACCGTTTGGGATATAATTACATTTTCTAAAATATGGCTGTAAAGGGATATAAAATTTTCAAAAATGTGATTTTCTTCACTAACTAATACTTGCGTTAAGGGGGGGATTTTCGTATATTGCCAAATAATTTTGGAACGGTTCGGGATATATTCACCGAACCGCAATGATTTTGGGCTTAAACACTACTATTTGGTAAATAACCTCTTGCGTTATAAAGGAGTGAAAGGATGTCCCTTACAGGTTGGATTATTTTAATTATTGCTGTTGCGGCAGTGATCACCTTGATTATACTTGCAGTCGCAAAACAATATCGTAAAGTAGGTCCCAGCGAGGTATTGATAATATCCGGCGGGAGGCAAAAGACCATAACCGAACCTGACGGTACTACCAGAATGATAGGTTACCGTATGAGGATCGGCGGCGGAACATTTGTAAAACCGTTTATCGAATCGGCGCAAACACTGCCTATTCAAATATTGACAGTCAACATCAAAACCCCCGAAGTGTTGACCAAACAAGGAATTACTTTAAGCTGCGAAGGGCAAGCGCAATTTAAGGTCGGAAGCGAAGAATGGATGATCCGCCGAGCTGCCGAGCAATTCTTGGGGAAGGGAACCGAGGGGATGAAAGATATTTCCCGGCAGGTCATCGAAGGGTATATGCGGGGTTTGATCGGCAAAATGACCGTAGAAGAGATTTATCAGAACAGGGATGATTTCGCAAGGAAGCTCAAGGAAGATTCAAAGAATGATTTCGATCGGATGGGATTGGAAGTAATCAGTTTCGCCTTGACAGACCTCAGCGACAATCAAGGATATATTGAGGCTATGGGACAACCGCAGATAGCTCAGGTGAAATCCGAAGCCATAGTCGCCCAAGCCGAAGCCGACAGGGATGCCGCCATACGCTCCGCTATGGCTCGCAAGGAGGGAGATGTCGCCAGATTCAAAGCTGAAGAGGAAATAGCTGCAGCAAACCGTGACTACGAAGTCAAACGGTCGGAATATACCAAAGATGTGAACCTGCGCAAGGCTCAAGCGGATATGGCTTATGATCTGGAACGGCACCGCCAAAATCAGGAGATGAAACGGGAAGAATATGCCGTCCGATTGGTGGAAAAAGAAGCCGGGATAAAAATCGAAGAGGCGGAAATTATCCGCAAGGAAAAGGAGTTAGAAGCCACCGTCAAAAAGACAGCCGAAGCCGAATTATACCGTTCCAAAGTCGAATCCGAAGCGGAGAGTTTTAGAATGCTGCAACAGGCCAAAGCCAAATCGGAAACTATCCGTCTTGAGGGCGAAGCTGAAGCCGAAGCTATGCGCAAAAGGGCGGAATCGTTCAAGGAATTCAACAATGCCGCTATGATGCAGATGATGGTCGATATACTTCCCGAGATAGCGAAGTCGATATCCGAACCCTTATCGAAGGTGGAAAAGATTGTAATGGTTGGCAACGGAGCCGATGGAGCTTCCAAACTTACCGGACAGGTTGCGGGCATTATGGCTCAAGTTCCCGAGGTTGTAAAAGCAATTACAGGTAAGGATATCAAAGAATTGCTGAGCCGTTCCGAAGGGGAAGAAAAAAAACGCGGAGAAAAGGGTCAAGCCCCAATAGATGAGGATTAAGGTATTATGCTTTCCGAAAGAGTACAACGGATAGGTTTCTCCCCGACCCTTAAAATCACCGCTAAAGCCAAAGCTATGAGAGCGGAAGGAATCGACATAATCGATTTATCCGTGGGGGAACCTGATTTCGCTACACCACTTAACATAAAAACCGCCGGTAAAAAGGCGATCGATGATAACTTCACAAAATATACCGCCAATGATGGTATCCTTGAGCTGAAACAAGCCATTATCCGCAAGCTATGGTATGACAACGGATTAGAATATGAGATCAATCAGGTAATCGTTTCCACCGGCGCCAAACAGTCTATTTATAATCTATGTATGTCCCTTTTCAATAAAGGTGATGAGGCGATAATTCCCGCTCCCTGCTGGGTAAGTTATCCTGATATGGTTAAATTGGCGGGAGGTGAACCGATTATTGTCAGGACAAAAGAGGAGAACGAATTCCGCTTAACACCTTCGGAGCTTACTGCCGCCATTTCCCCATCAACCAAAGCCTTGTTTATTAATAACCCCTGCAATCCAACCGGAGCGGCTTACACCAGAGAGCAACTGGAGGAAATCGTCAACATAGCTATCGAGGAAGGATTGTTTATTATCGCCGATGAGATTTACGAGAAACTCGTTTACGATGGGTTTCAATTCACTTCCATTGCCGGGTTAAGCAAAAAAGCCAAAGAACGGACAGTTGTCATCAACGGGGTAAGTAAAGCATATTCGATGACCGGCTGGCGTTTGGGGTATGCTGCCGGACCTGCCGATATTATCGCCGCTATGGGAAAAGTTCAATCGCAAAGCACATCGAACGCATCATCAATTTCACAAAAAGCCGCCGTGGAAGCTCTCAACGGACCTCAATCCGAAATCCTCAGTATGAGGGCTGAATTCCAAAGACGGCGGGATTTTATGCTCTATAAATTGAGGTCTATTCCGGGCGTATCCTGCGCTCAACCTAAGGGAGCTTTTTATCTGTTTCCGAATTTCTCATCTTATTATAACAAGGAATATGAGGGGATGCAGGTGCGCAATTCCAACGGTTTGGCGTATTATCTTCTTAAGCAGGCGAATGTGGCGGTTGTTCCGGGCGATGCTTTTTACGATGACAAATTCATCCGATTGTCCTATTCGACCTCTATGGAGAATATCAAAGAGGCGATGGAGCGGATAACCGAGGCTGTGGCAAAACTAAAGCCGAGCCGCAAAGCCAAAGCCGTTGCGCTCAATAATTGGAAAACACTCCGAAAGGAATTCGTGGAAACGGAGCGCAATGTGTCCATTGAAGTGCGGGACGCTTTGGTAGCTGAATCCGAACAATACCTCAAATTCGACAACTACTATGAATGGAATGCTAACATCAATGGGATTATCATCCAATTAAGGACCAACCATCAGCATTTATATGATTATTTCATAGAGAATTTCTACCCGGCGCAGATAGAGGCGGACCTCGAACCGCACGGGATAATTTATGCGGTCGGCTGGATTCCCGGGCGTGAACCGAGAGCATATTATAACTCCGAATCCAAAACGGCTTTTCTGTTCAAATCCGCTTTATACGGGCAGATAAGATCGCTGGCATTAGGTATTGTTATAGATTTAAGCGAAAGATTGCACGACACATATTCCGTGCGGGGTTTCTGCTTTGATTACGATGGGCAGGGGGTTTTGATTATGGCGCCGGAAGGAACCGGGAAATCAAAACTTTTGGCGGGATTTTTGCGGATGCCCGGGTTCAAACTGGTATCGACGGACATAGTTTTTGCGCGGTTCGCCGGCGGAGTACCGATTGCGGATACCCCGGAGAGAAAATTTTATTTCCGCACCGATTTCGTCAAATACTATCCTGATTTCATCCCGCTTTTCGAACGAAGCAAATGTGAAAATGTGGTTACCGAGAAGGACGAATGCAATTGCGAAGCCTGCCAAAGCGGCGGGACCTGCGAGCTTGAAATGGGAGCGCCGTATAATTTCGCCGGCTCAAACCGTTCCTATGCAATGCTTGACCCTTATTGGATCGGAGGACCGGCAAAACATACAAAGCGAACCACAATTCGTAAAATAATACTGCTGAGAAAAGATGTCGGCAGCCCATTTGAGGAAAAACTAAATTCGGAAACGGCATTAAGAGCATTGGAGAATGCGGCGAATTCCAAAGGATTTAACGCCGACCCATTCTTAAATCCTCATATTTTAGTCAGGACATCGGAGAGGTTGGATCTACAAAGGCGTTTCTTCAACAGATTGTTTGAAACGGTACCGGTACATTATTTAAATGTCGGGGTGGAAAAAACCGATAAGGTTTTGAACAGAATCAAGGAGATTCTCACCGGTGAACGAACTCCGGTGATATAGGAGATATTAATGACCAAGGATTATAGCCCTTTTACTCCCGGAAAACCTGTAGACAAAGAGCTATTCGTAGGAAGGAAAGAGGAAGTCGAATTCCTAAAGAGGAAGGCAGAACAATCCACTGAGATGGGAATGCAAACGATATTTCTTGCGGGAGAAAGAGGCATCGGGAAAAGTTCGTTGGCCTCGTTCGCAAAAGATGTCATTGAAAAAGAAAGCAAATTATTAGGAATTTATACTTCTTTGGGTGGAATCAACACAATTGATAAAATGGTAGCCAAAATTATCGATCGCTTTGTAAAGGATAATTATGATAAATCAATATTCGAGGGATTCAAAGGCTCTTTTAACAAATATATAAGGCAGGTCGGATTATTTGGGATAAATGTCGAATTTAAACCACCGGAAAAAGATATAGCCAGTATTGCGGATAATTTTGGATTTACACTTCAGGAATTAACCGATAAAATAAAAAATGAAAAAAGGGGAATATTATTAATCCTTGATGACATAAATGGGTTAGCATCCTCCCGAAAATTTGCCAATTGGATAAAAAGTTTCGTCGATGAGACAGCGGTTTCACGGACAAAATTACCTTTATGCTTGCTCTTTGTCGGTTTGGAAGAAAGAAGGCAATCGCTAATCGACTTACAACCTTCATTAGTAAGGGTTTTCGACCTACTCGAAATTTCAAACTGGACTGACGAGGAAACCGAAGCCTTTTATAGAGAGGCTTTTGGGAAAGTAAATGTCTCCATACGCAAAGATGCCCTGGATATTATGGTTCAATTCACCGGGGGACTTCCCGTTTTTGCTCATGAAATAGGCGATGCGGTTTTCCGCATCGATGATGACGATAAAATAAATATCGGTGATGCCAAAAGGGGGATTATGCTTGCGGCGGTGATAATCGGTAGGAAATATGTAAAACCGGGTGTCCTCAACTCAATTCAGAGTAAACACTATCTTTCCATTTTGCGGAAGGTCGGGGCTGGTCCATTTGAATTCAAACGAAAAGACCTACTATCGAATCTCAATAAAAATGAGAGAGAAGTTCTGGATAAATTCTTAAATAAAATGAAGAAATTAGGCGTAATCCGTGCCGTCCCCGAATCGGGGAGAGGGATATACTGTTTCCAAAATCGCTTATACCACGCATACCTATTTATGGAAGCTGGAAACATAAGGAAGAGATGAAAATAGATAAGATTTACGGCGAAATCCGTAATATAGAACAGGCACAGGATTTCGCTGGCGAAAATTGTGAGACCTTGATCACAAAGGAATCCCGGTTATAAAGATCGGGAGTTGGAATAAGGTAATATGCTATCGAAAATTTAATTAAACCGGATTATATGACTTCGCCAAAGTATGCCAAAACACCATCTTCATTAAAAGATACGTGCATTAGCGATCTGTTCTTATTGCCGCAATTTCGATTGTCTGCGAGAAAGATCTGTAGGATAAGGTACCCATAAAAAGTTTTGCGATTTTGTATTTGGGGGCGTAGTTTATTAAAAGGATAGGAGAAAATAATCTCATATTATCAACTAATTAATTGGAGTATTATATGATTCAGATCGATGGCGAAAGCTTGACCATAGAGCAGGTGCGCGATGTCGCCCGTAATTACGAAAAAGCGGAAATCTCCCCAAACGGGATAGAGAAAATTAAAAAATGTCGATCGATTATCGAGGAGCTGGTCGAATCAGGTATGGCTATATACGGCGTTACCACCGGCATCGGGGAGTTCGCTCGTATAAGGATATCCCCGGAAAAAAGCGCCGAACTTCAGCGGAGGATTATTTATTCCCACGCCGCCGGCACCGGGGAGCCACAACCAATAGATGTTGTCAGGGGAGCGATGCTTTGCCGTGCGAATACCTTGTCCAAGGGATATTCCGGCGTCCGTCCAAAAATAGCTAACATATTTATCGAGATGCTCAATAAAGGCGTAACGCCTGTGGTATTCGAGAAAGGATCTGTCGGCACATCGGGGGATTTGTCTCCGATGGCACAATTGGCGGAGGTCTGTCTCGGCGAAGGGGAAGCATATTATCAAGGGGAACGAATGCCCGGCGGCGAAGCGCTCAAACGCGCCGGCATAGAACCGGTCGACCTAACCTACAAGGAAGGATTGGGACTTATCAACGGTTCACAAATGACCACCTCCGGCGCTGCTCTTTTGTTGATAGATTCCCGCAATTTGCTGAAAAACGCCTTTATAGCCTCGGCGATGACCATTGACGCCTTGAAGGGAGTACCAAAGGCGTATGATGCCCGCTATCATGCGGTACGCCCCTTCAAAGGACAGAATACGGTCGCCCATAACCTGCGACTTTTAATGGAAGGTTCGGAGATTATCGCCGAAAGATCGGGCAAGGTTCAGGATGGGTATTCCATGCGATGCACTCCGCAGGTAATCGGACCATCGGTGGACACTTGGTTTTATGTCCGCGAACAAATTGAAACCGAAATGAATTCAGCTGCGGACAATCCTTTGTTTTTCCCTGAGGATAAGGAGTATATAGCCGGCGGGAATTTTCATGGGCAGGTCATCGGTATGACAATGGATTTTATGGCTATCGCTATGAGTGAGATAGCCGATCTTTCCGAAAGACACACCAACCGCCTTCTAAATCCCGTATTATCTGGACTGCCCGATTTCTTGGTCGAAGGGAAAGGGTTAAATTCGGGACTGATGGTTGCCCAATATACGGCTGCCGCTTTAGTATCGGAAAATAAGGTTCTGTCCCATCCATCAACGGTGGATTCGATTTCCGTCTCCGCCGACCAGGAAGACCATGTAGCGATGACACCGATAGCTGTCCGTAAATTGACTGAGATATTGAAAAATGTGGGGGCGGTATTGGCGATTGAGATGATGTCCGCCGCCCAGGCATTCGATTTCCGTAAACCTTTGCGCCCGGGCAAAGGAACAGCGCCTGCCTACGAGTTAATCCGACAATATGTCCCACACCTTGAGAACGACCGAGTTTTATATCCCGATATCAACAAAATAGCGGAATTGGTAAGAAGCGGCGCCATTGTCGAGGCTGTGGAGAACGAAGTCGGCGAATTGCCATTAAGAAGATAAAGGCTGTTGCCAATTTTATCCCTCCGTCAAATAGTCATTGATTGCGGGATTTTTAAAGAATGGGTTTTCCTTTAAGCTTTAGGGAAATCCATTTCCGCCTTATGGGAGATAATATCCCTTACCAATTTAATCTCCTGAGGCTCAAAGGACTTAAAGAGGAATAGGAAAACTGTATAAACGGCTACGCCCACAAAAACCGAAATTAAAATATGCAGGTGTAAATAGTAAGAAGTAACATAAACAATCACGCTCATTCCCATTGTTGCTAAAATTGCTTTGTACACCAGGCGGAGATAACTGAATTTGGGCCCCAAATACGGTTTTATGATAATATATTGAGAAATAATAACCGCCGATTCAGTGATTACATTGGCGAAGGCAGCCCCCGCATAGCTATATCTCGGAACAGCCCATAGATTAAAAAGAACATTCAGCAAAACTGCTCCCACAGAAATATACAAAAGCAACTTCTCTTTACCGACAGCTATAATCGTATTAGCCATAACGGTATTCAGAAATGATATAGCCATTGCCCATCCCAGAATTCTAAGTGCTACGCCACTCTCGATGAACTTAGTTCCATATAAAAAAACACATATCGGTTCGGATAAAACCGAGAAACCGGCGGCGATAGCAATCCCGATAATCGCCATATATTTGAATGCGTATCCATATATCCGATCGAATAAATCACTTTCGTAGTCTCCTCTATTACTGTGCAATTTGGACATAATCGGCAGAAAAGCGGCAGTCACCGCCGTTGGGAAAAACAACATCACCTGCGCTAATTTTCCGGCTGCGCTGAAAATCCCTGTTGCATAATCCCCCTTAAAAATGTTAAGTATCAAGATACCTATGGATACATAAAGCATCACCAAAACCGAAAGGAGAACAAAAGGAAAGGAATTGATCAAAAATTTCTTCGACTCGGTAATATTCCATCTCAGACTTAATTTTATAAACTTCCTTTTCAGAAAAAACAATCCCATAAAAATCGCGATAAACGCCATAAAAGTTTGTGAAAGCGAGAACCCTATTAATCCAAATCCGGCATATAACACGGATACACCCAAGATCATATTGCCGGTTCTCATTATAATACGGATATACGCTTCGTACTCCGCCCTTTGAAAAGCACGGAAGTAGGAGTTGAAGTAAACCATAAAAGTTTGCAGGAAGGCGGTAAATGACAGTATCAAAACTACATTCCTTTTCAGCGGTTCATACCCCATGGCAAAACAGGTAATCACCACCCCGACCATAGCGATCAACATTAAATAAACCTTTGTTGTGGTGATATAGCTGAAGTAATAAGCGGCCTGTGAATGCTCCCGTCCGATATCACGGGCGACTAATTTATCAAATCCAAAATTGGGCAGCTGTCCCCAAAGAACCCCCAATGTCATCGCCAAACTGAAAATACCGATTCGCTCGGGGCCCAGAATTCTTCCCGCTACCATAAACAGGACTATTCCGAAAACACTGGTGGTGATTTCGGTTATTATATTGATGGATGCATTTCGGACTAAGAGGCCTATCATTTAAGTTGCTTGCTGTAAAACAAATGGGGTCTCAAATAAATGGAGGAGATTATCCCCACCGGCAGCCATATAGACTTAAGATCACTGAAGATATAAATTGTGTATGTTAAGGCAATGATGCTGCTTAAGATTCCCGATACTAAACCTATAGCAATCAATCGTGCCAAAAAATTGGGATGTGTCATACCAGCCTTCAAGCCATAATACATTATAAACCCATACATTAAAACAATAAATATCATAGCGGGGATGCCGTCCTCACAAGCGTAATATAAATAAGTAATATGTATGGTAGTCGGGTGCGTCCAAGCTATTTGATACTTCGTATTATCATATACCCTGAGAAAATCCTCAAAATTCATCATTCCAACACCTAATATTGGATTATGCTTAATATAGTTCCATGCTATTTCAGCGTGCGCTACTCTGGCAAAAGCGGAACCTGACTGCTGATTAAATGACTCCTCCGCATTGAATATTCGCTGCGAGATAGGGTTTTCAGTCAATACAATTGGCAAAAATACTATCGCTTGAAGTACAATTGCCAATAAAACCAAAGTGAATACTTTCTTAAGTTGAAATGCTACGATAAGAAAACCTATCGCTAAAGATACATAAAGGGCAATCCATCCCGATCGTGAAAGCGTAAGGGCAATTGCAAGTAATGACATCAGAGCCGACGCCGATAATATAAGTTTTAGCAAAGGATCCAACTTATAAAATAATACTAAAAATAGAAAAACAGGCAGATATAAACTAAGCAACCTTGCCATTGCATTGGGATGCCCCGCTGCTCCTTCAATTCTTTCTTCAGATTTACCTTCCGAGGTAACTAAAGACCGTTCCGCAGTTCCTCCGGCAACTTCTTCCGATCGTCCACCTATCAAAGGGATATTTATTACCCTGCCGGTCGCCTTTTGGGCAAAGCCAATCGAAGAGTGCAACATCATAGCAAACGCCGCACCAATTAGAATCGCTTTAATGTGTTTAAAACTATTGATATTATTAATTAAATAGAAAACAAGCAGTATCTGACGAATGTAAATAGTTTCCCGATTAAAAGCCATATTCTTGATAAAACTTCTTTTCGCCCCAATCAAAGACCATCCCATAAAAAGAATAAAAAATATCAAAGGGGCATAAAAGAATATAATTTTTTCCTTTGAACCACGCTTTTTAAAGATATCTATCCACCAAATCAAATACAGAATACCAAGAACAATATCATCGGCTGAAAATGTTAATGGGCTAACCTTGTGTATTCTAACATTCCCCACATCTCTTAACACAATATCAAAACTAAGGAAGCTTAGGAAAGCTAATACCCCGAACAAAAGAGTTTTGCGATCATCTACCAACAACAAGACTATACCGCCAACTAAACCTAAAAATACTGAGACAATCCACTTATTTCCATAATCAGTATTCTGTATTTCCATCATAAAGATGGAAATCGCAAGCGCTCCCAAGATAATAATGACAATTTGTAAAAAAGACAGATCCTGAATTCCGGATTCGCCTTTATTTCCCCTCTTAAAAAGCATATTTACACCCTAAGGCTTTGATTTTCCCCATCACCGCAGCAGCAATAATAATTAAACTTCATCAACTGAGCCCAAAACAGGTAAATTGAGGTAATGCTTGGAATCCTCAGGAGTATCTATTGAATGGTCTAAGTATTCAAGCAACAACACTAACCCGGAACTCAAAAGCGGACCTAACATAATAGCAATTAAAAAGTTAAGCAGTAATCTCGGGGAAGAAGGTTTAATCGGAACAGTAGCATATTCGATTACTTTTACCATACGGGAGCGTTTATCACTCGCCTCTTCAACCAAAGCTTCCTGATATTTCTGCGTTAGTCCTTGTAGAAGTTGTTGTTGTTGTTTGACACTCTCCTCCAACGCATTATAAGTGATTTCTTTCTTGGGAAGCGTTAATAGTACTACATTTAAATCGGAGATGATCGCCTCTAATGCATTCTCCTCTGCTACCAGCTTATCCAAAGATTCCTTTTCCAAATCCAACTGCTTATTAACCTGCTCTTTTATCTGCTTTTCATATTCCTCGATTTGAGACTTTACATCAACGACATTTCTGTTCTCTGGGGTATATTTTTGGAGAAGGCTGGATAATTTAAGCTGAAGTTGCACTAATTCTTTATTTAATTGCGAAAGCAAAGGATCCGCTAAGAGATCTTTGGATGGAATAAGTTTATCGGGGTGTTCCCGCATATAGGCGTGCATCTTCTCCAGCTTATTTCGCTCACTTATTATCTTTTTACGCACATCGGTTAACGAATTATTATAACTGTTGATACTATTTAACAATCCCTTCTCTTGATCATCGAAGGAAATCAATTCTTCCCTGCTTTTAAATTTGGAAAACTGATCCTGCATAATAGCAAGTTTTTCTCTAACAGTATTTATCTGCTCTTTGTAAAAGGAGCTTTTCCCCTCATTGATATTTAAAATCATATGTTGATTTAGATACTCATCGGTAAGCGAATTAACTATTTTAGTGCCAAGAATTGGGTCTCTATCACTATAGGAAATCGTTATAACCCGCGAAACCGGATATGGCGCAGCATTAATATTACCCCGAAGTACATCCACGGCTTTATGAAACATAAATGCCTCGGATGGCTGCAAAGGAATTCCCAATAACTGTTTAATCGATTCAATCAATTTATTCTTGGGCCACTTTATAATATTTTTAATCTCATCCCTGAAAGTTGGGTTTTCAATTTCCCTATGCTGTAGATTGTACAAAGATACTATTCGTTCGCACACAGGCCAGCTGGTTATAACGGCTATTTCGGTATTTAAGCGATCCGCGCTGAACGGCGCCAAAGCGGGATTCGAACTACTCCTATCCCCAAAAAGGTTCTCCTGATATCCTATGCCCTGGATAAAAACTTCACTCGTCATAGTATACATGGGCGTCTGGAGTATGGAATATATCAAAATAATCAAGAATATGCTTACATTTATCCAAATAATAAGCTTCTTCCGCTTAAATACTATATATAGGAAATCTCGAGCTGAATTTCTAATAAGCGACATTTTTTAATTACCCATAAATTCCAAATTAAATTTTATAATTTCCGATAAATTCTTTCAGGTATAACATATTCGCGTTTATTCAAAACCGTCCCCAAGAGATGTCCCCCTACCTCCTCTAAACGCTCCTTAGCCTCGATAATGACCTCCCGCCTCGTACGATGAGCCGCCACTACGATAATTACACCATCCACCAATCCGGCCATAGTCGGGGCGTCCGGAAATACCGAAACAGCGGGTCCGTCCAGAATGACTGCCTCATAATCTCCACTTATTTCGGATATCGCTTTCCTAAGCAGTGTCTTACTGAAAACGCGATTTAAGTTAACTTGAAGCCCCCCGGCAGGTATAATATCCAAATTCGCAATCCCGCTGGCTTTAATCGTCTCCGATGGATTGGCCTGCTCGAAAACAATTTCCGAGAACCCACGGGTGTTATCGATACCAAAAACTTTATGAATCATTGGATGCCGTAGATTTGCGTCAATCAGCAGCGTTTTGGTCCCATCGGACTCGGAAGAAACAGCGGCGTAATTCAAGGCAACCGTCGTAGTACCCTCACCTCGCACAGAACTTGTAATTAAAATACTTTTTATCGTGCGTTCCCCCTCCCTATTGAGAATATTCGCCTTAACGCCGGCTAAAGCCTTAGCCAATTTCTCATTTTTGTATAAAATCAAAGGTTCTTTGATTGTATTCTCTTTTTTCTTTTTCCCCATAGATGAGGTCCTTGCATCCTAATTTCTCTTTTCTATTTTATTGATTATTGAACCTGCTATAATAATTATACCTGTCCTGAATCCTATAAGCGTCATATCCCTTGATATAAGTTTCAAACAAGGGTGGAAACACCTTGGTAAAGAACTGGTCCACAAAAAGGTCCAATTTCCCAATAAATGTTTTCGGCACATACACTATATCATAACCCGAAAGTAATATATTTTCATCCAGATTCTCCCGTCCCAATACTTTGGAGAGATTAACCCTTTGAGCCGTGGGTTTTTCCATCCCATTAGAATGAAAAACTACAATTGACGATGTTTTCGCGGAGTGCGAAAATCCTCCGGCTGCAGCAATCGCCTGAAGTATCGACATCCTCCCGATAGTAGTATAAACACCCGGTTTATTTACCTCACCCAAAACATAAACAACCTCCTCAGCGGATTTCCTAACCTGTATAGTGATATCCGGATTTTTAAGTATCTCAGAATACCTTATGGTAACAATACTATCCAATTGCGAAGGAGTCATACCAACAACCACCAAATCACCTAACCGAGGCAAAGTAACACGGCCATCCGATCTAACCAGCAATGTTTCATTAAGCTCGGGATCATAGAAAAATTTCACATCCAAAACATCCCCAAAACCTATCCGATACTCCGGCGGGGGAGGAGAAACGCCCGGAACATAAACAGGTTTCCTTACTTTTGGAATATTAAAATTCTTTTTCGCTCCGCCTCCACAACTCGTAATCAACAATGCAGAGATTATTATGGAACTTAAAAACTTCGGTAAATAGCTTATGCCCTTCATTTTCCGTTTATCTCCAATTTATATGGAGTTAATAACTCTTAACAATACGATAGAAATTTTATCGGCAGAATGACTCGCTTCTTAATACATACCAAAATATTTATGAACTGCCAATAAATAATAAAATCAATATAAAGTCAATATCTTTTATTATTCCCTAAAAGTTTTTTTCATTATAATTTCTCTTAAGATTTGTTTATTTCGACGACTGTCGCCCCCGCTCCGCCTTCGTTGAAGTTCCCAAGACGAAATCCTTTTATTAACTTATGAGAACGGAGATATTCCGAAACCTTTTTCCGCAAGGCGCCCGTTCCTTTCCCATGAATTATCCGCACACTGCCGATATCGGCTAAATAGACATCCTCCAAATATCTCTCCAAAATCGGTTGTGCTTCCTCGAAGGTCAGCCCCCGTATATCTATCTCTGGGCTTATTGAGGCGATTTGTTCATATTTAACCCCACCCTCGCCCCCGACAGGTTCTTCGATCGATTTCGGCTGTGATAATTCGGACAGCCCTACCTCCAACACCAAATTTCCCGCCCGCACTTTCAATCGATTTTTATTATTAGGAAGGGATATTACTTCCGCCGTCGTTTTCATCCTATTTAGATAAACGATTTCTCCTAATGAAACGGTCTCCAATTTCAATATCGGTTCATCGTCAATCTCCATCAACTTCTCTTCGATTTTATCTTTGCGCTTTTGAATTATCCGCCGGGCGGATTTCACGGCTTCCTTATCGGCTTTGCTCTTTTTGATGGATTGGAGAAGCTCTTCCATCTCCTTTTCACCTTCTCCAACAACCTTCCGTAGCTTATCCAAAGCGAGTTTGTCCGACTGCTTTTCCCATTGCTTTATTTTCTCCAATTTGCTATGATAAAACTTTTCGAGCTCGGATACCGCTTTACGGCTTTGGAGAAGTTTTTCCCGTTCCCTTTCAGTTTCCGCTAAGGATTTTTGTAATCGAGCTACCAATTTACTTAGATCCCTATGCTCCGATTTAAGCAATTTTTCCGCACGGCTTAAAACATTTTGCGAAACACCCAACTTTTCCGCCACCTCCAAGGCGTAGGACGACCCTGGGATATCGGGCAGGAAACGATATGTGGGAGTAAGCGTCTCTCTATCAAACTCCATCGATGCGTTCCTAATCCTACTGTTTTCACTGGCTAAAGTTTTAAGGGCGCCCAAATGGGTTGTTATCACCGCTAACGCCCCGGAATTAACGATATGCTCTATTACCGCCTCGCCCAATGCCGCTCCTTCCACCGGATCGGTTCCTCCGCCTAATTCATCAAGCAATATCAGGGTATCATTTCCGGAGGAATCGATTGCCCTGGAGATCTGTTTTATATGTCCGGAGAATGTCGAAAGGCTCATAGCGATGGATTGCTCATCACCGATATCGGCGATTACATTCTTGAAAATCGCCAAACTGGCGTACGAGGCGGGCAGTTGTAAACCCGACTGCGCCAAAAAGACGAATAAACCGACAGTTTTCAGCGCTACGGTTTTGCCTCCGGTATTCGGACCGGTTATAATAACGGATCTGATCTCTCCCCCAAGCTTAAAATTCAACGGGACTACTTTATCATAACTTAAACTCCCGCCGATGAAAAGCAAAGGATGGCGTGCATTTTTCAAGATAATTTCGGACTCGGATGCAATTTCGGGTTTCACCCCGTTGCATTGTTCGGAAAATAAGGCACGGGAATGTATAAAATCCAACTCCTCTAAAGTTTTTTGTGCCCTGATGAGCCTTTCCCCTTCCCCGCGAACCGAATCCCCGACAGCAATTAAAATCCTTTCTATCTCCCGTTTCTCTTCGCTTTCCAATTCCCTAAGACGGTTATTCAATGGAAGCACCGCCAAAGGCTCCACAAAGACGGTCGCACCCGAAGATGAGCTGTCGTGAACTATCCCCTTCAAATAGGATTTGTGTTCATCTTTCACCGGAATGACATATCTGCCGTCTCGCATAGTTATCAATCTATCCGAAAGGTATAAGGATGCCTCCCGTGAAGATATTATTTTCCCCAATTTCTCATTTATTTTCACCCGAAGTTGTTCCCTCCGCCTGCGGATAGATGATAACTCCTTAGAGGCATTATCGACTACCTCCCCATCGGGACCGATAACCTTTCGAATCTCAGAGATTAATTCCTTAAACTCTCCAAGCTTTTGCGCTACTTTCCATACTGCCGGATATTTGTTCCTTTTGCCGGACAACGAATTGCGGACATTCGTCGAAAGTGAAGCGGTTTCGACTATCTTCAACAATTCCAAACCGGATAAATGCGACCCGATAGCGGAAATCCGCGCCAAATAGACCAAAACATCGGGAAAACCGCTTAATCCCGCTCCACCCTCATATTTGATAATCTCACGATATTCGGCGGTCTCCTCCTGCCTCGACTGGATCTCTTCCTTATCGGCAGACGGGATTAAGGATTCCGCAAGTCTCCTTCCGCCATCGGAATAACAATTACGGCTTAAGATTTCGATTATCCTGTCGTATTCTAATGCTTTTAACGAATGTTTATCCATTTTCCTAAAAATAATTACCAACCGGGTTTAACTTACTTATCTAAATCGACAAAAGCAAGCATCCGATTAAATGCTTCAGGGGGCGGAAATCGTTTAAGGCAATTTCTCCGAAATATTTATCGTATCACCACAACCTTGAAATATGGGGAATTTCCCATACCTTAACCGTATCTATCCATAACATCGGGGGGAATACTTTATAATAGCTGTCGCGGGAATTTCATATATTCTTGTCAATCAGGAACTTATCGCTCCGTAGCGCTGTTTTCGGATACGCCCCAAAATGGCATACGGTTTGCATTAATGATTGCCGAACTTAACTTAAGGAGCGCAATAAATGGTTATGATGATAAAGAATAATTCAGGTTTTACATTGGTGGAGTTATTGATAGCCTCCGTCTTATCAGCGCTTGTAACCTTCGCCGCTATGGATTTCTATTTGACTCAGCATAGGCAATACCTTGTTCAGGAACAGGTTTCGGATATGCAGCAAAGGGGGAGGGCAGCTTTGGAAGAGATAAGCTATGATTTAAGACAGGCCGGGTATAATACTCCGGACACCTCGGTAGCTTACTCCATTTACGATAACCCGAACGGTCCCGATTCTTTGAAGATTAATCATCACGGCAATATCATTTCCTATTATATCGACCAATCGGATACAACTCATCCCAATTTGATTAAAAGCATCAACAACAACCCGCAGGTTTTTGCGGAGGATATAGAGAACCTCCAAATTACATCCATAGGATCCGCCCTTCTTCAGGTGCGGATAACAGCTCGCACCAGCGGTGTGGACAACAAAACGGCGAAAGATTACCGTCGGCGTAATTATACCACCAGAGTTCAATTGAGAAATCTATAAACCGGAGGGGAAATCGATTATGAAAGCTCTGATTTACATAGATAATAATAAAGGATTTACGATAATCGAAGTACTGATGGCTATAATCATCCTTACAATAGGGTTATTGGGATTGGCGCCTCTGATGGTCACCTCGATGGCGGGCAACGAGTTCGCCAACGATATGACCGAAGCAAACTTAATAGCAACCGATCAAATTGAAAATCTTAAGACCATACCTAATTTTTCCCCCACGCCCTTTCTCGAAACGGTTACGGGGATTCAAAATAGATTTACGAGGCAGACAAGAGTTGATGATTCTAATTCAGATTCAAATGTACCCGAGAATTTGTATTACATAAATGTTGTTGTAAGCTGGGTTGATAAAAACGGAATCGCCAGATCGGTGAATTATAATACATTCAGTACAAAGGGATCCTAATACCCGGTTTGAAACAGCCGAAAAACAAGGGGGTATTTATGATACAATCAATCTCCAACCAGAAGGGCAGTGCATTATTGGTAACCCTTTCAATCTTGGTTCTGCTATCGTTTCTTGGGATAGCATCGGTTATGACCTCGAATACGGATATGGATATATCGGGAAATGAGAAGCGATCCACTCAAGCCTTTTATGTGGCGGAAGCGGGCGTGGAGAGGACCGTAAACGATTATATCGCCACGAACTTTTACGATGAGAATGTCGCTCCTATGGTGGACCTTTTCAGTTGGCTCGACAATTTGCTTGACTCCACTATTTACGACTCGGTGCAATTGGGGAATAATTGCGAATACACGGTTAAAATAACGGGGATTTCAAACCCCGGACCGCAAGAGCCGTTTATAGATTGTCGGGACATAGCGGTTCAAAGTATCGGCAATTACGAAAACAGTGGAGAAAATGCGGTTATAAATGCCACCGTCAGGGTAGGTATCGCACCCTCGGGCGTTTTCGATTACTCTTATTTTATGAACCATTTCGGATGGTGGGCGGGCTTCCCCTCGGGCGATGCGGTCTCCAATGGGAATATGCGCGCCAACGGCCACTTTGATGTCTTAAGCGGATATCTTACCTCAAATGGAAATCCTGCCTATAACCCGTTCACCGGTGATATGTCCAGCAGCGGAGGTGTTTACGCAGGTGGATATGTATTCCCGTCGAACGGCTCGCGATATCAGGGAATGGCTCAATTCGAAGAGAACCGCCACAGTTATGCCGGTGTCGATAACAGCATCTGGGACCCGGCAACCATACCTATGCCTAACTTGAATGACCCGACCGATGCCGATGCCGATGGAAATGTGCAGGAATTGAACCCATACTATGAACAATTAGCCCGCGGCGAATTGGGCGGCGATCCCGGCAAAGTCGGCATAGACACCAATGGAGATGGTGTATTGCAGGAGTCGGAAGTGCTGTTTACGGGTGCTTGGGGAGACAGTACCGGAGAAAACGGCAATGTGGTCCTCAAAGGAAGCAGTTCCCATCCAATCATTATCGATGGTCCTGTGGTTGTAACTGGCGATTTGGTAATCAAAGGGACAATTACCGGTCAGGGAGCGTTCTATGTGGGAAGGGACACATATATCGCAGGCACCGTCGAATACGGAAATCCGCCTTCGGAAAGGCCTACCTACAATTATGGAGTGGAAACTCCCGCCGAGTACGCCGAAAGGGTTAATACTTGGATAGACGCAAACTCCGATAAGGATTTGGTCAGTTTTCAGACCAGAGAAGATGTTGTATTGGCGGATTATACCAAAAGTAGCTGGAAACGATATATCACCGATCCGGGCGGATGGTTGACCGATTATAGAAATAACGGGAGCGAAGATGTCGGAACCGATGCCGTTTTCGGCAATCAGGAATCCAATTCGAATCCCTATGGAGCATCTGAGGGCGAACGGGATGGATATTGGACGGTGGACCTCTATAATCCCACCACCGGCGAGCGCACAACTTCCGATTTGTATATCGACGGAAATGACGAGGTTACCGTTCCCAGCGGTTGGAGAGTAGTCCCCGGTTCGGGAGAGGATATCGATGGCGATGGCAATTATGACGGGGCTTATTCCTATTCGGATTTCGAATTGTCCGGAAATTGGGACCCCTCGGATTATCTCAACTGTCCCACCGACCCAAGCGAAAACACCTTCTCTAAATTCGCCGATAATAAAGTGGGCGGAATAGACGGCGCCATTTACACCAACCACGCTTTGGCGGGATGCTTCTACAATAACGCAACAATAAACGGTTCGCTGGTGGCTCGGAATGAATCGATGATAGTCTGGGGTTCCAAAATAACGATGAATCACGACGAACGCCTTACCAAGTGGGGCTCCGGAGGATCGGATTACTCGATCTACTTATCGCGGGTAAAAGGTGTGGTAACGGTGGCATGGGAACAAAACAGGTAATCAGGAGGGGAAACGATGTATAAAACCATTCTTTTAATAATAGCGGTTCTATTAATCCTCAACGGTACAGGGAACGCATTGGTATTCTTTCCGGAAGATGGCGAGGGTGTTTCCAACTTCACCAAAGCCCTTCCCGAAGGGTATGACGACCCGGCGGTTATTTACGGAGAACAGGAAGAACAGCCCGAAGTCCTGATCCACCATCTGAAACCGTTAAAAGCTAAAAAAAGTGAGGATTTTAGTATTACCGCCAAAATCAATAATCTACCCAAGGGGGGGATTGTCTTGGCGCATTACAAATTCGATCCGCTGAGCCAATACAGAAATGTCCCGATGAAGGAAATGACTCCGGGGAGATTTGCGGTAACGATCCCCTCCCATCTTTTGGAGGGAGACAGGATAGAATATTATATCGATGTATCTTTGGCTGGGACGAGGTTAGCCAATGCCGGAGATTACGGCAGTCCATACAGTGTCGTTTTAATCGGTGGCGGCGGGGTATCAAAATTTGCAATTTTCGCTTTAGCGGCCGTCGGAGGTGTCTGGCTCGTCTCGAAAATCAACTCAAAGAGTACGGGTAAGGGGAATAAGCAATTAAACAGGAGAAGGGCGTAAACTCAGGGAGCCAAAAATGGATACTCTAAAAAACAGCCGCGGCTTTACAATGCTTGAGATTATGATTACCATAGTAATAATAGGGATATTGGCTTCGATGGCAACGCCGCGTTTCCTCAATTTTATCCAAAGGATGAAAGGACGCGCGGAAGCAAGTCGGGATGTATCCTTCTTAAGATCGGCTCGTTCGGAAGCGGTTTCCTCCGGAACCCCGACAGGTGTTAAATTGAACAATGTAAATAAAAGTTTATTCGTCTTTCAGGACATCGATGGGGACAACATCTACACCGCTGGCATAGACAGCATAACCGCCGGGCCCATAACTCTATCCGGCAGCACAATTCTAAAATCCTGTTCCTTCGGAAATAATACCGTCATATTCAATACGAATGGAACGGCCAATTCAAGCGGCAGCTTTGTATTTACCTACGAGGAGGATACCACCAGAGTTTTTACCATTTCGATTACGGCCGCCACAGGTAAAGTTAGAATGACCACCGAATAATCATTCCAAAGCCCGAGAGTTTTTCCCTCTCGGGCTTAAACATTCCATTGCCTTAAATCCACCGACAGGAATTATTCATCTTCGGTGGAAATCTCCGCTTCGACTTCCTCCCCCGCTTCATCACCCTGTTTGCCCTTTTCCTTTTTACCTGATTTCTTTAAGCCTTTGAGCTTATCGAAAAGATTGGGAATCATTTCGACCAGTTCACCGATTCTCCCTGATTTCATCGGCAAAAGCGAAACCTTTTCCCCCGCCATCACGATAAAAGCAGCAGGCTCAATAGTTACGCCAGCTCCACCACCACCGCCAAATCCCTTTTTGCTGCCGTCTTGCTCGCCTTCACCTCCCCCGGCTCCAAAACCGACTGCAATCTTACAAATCGGCACTACCAACTTGTCCCCCAATGTTATCGGTTCGCCGATTATGGTTTCCGATTTCGCCATAGATTTCAGCTCGCCGACAATAGCACGCATTATCTCTTCCACCTGATTTGCCATTCCGATATCCTCCTCTTGAATGATTGGATTATGTATGAAATTAGCCTTTCTTTATCGATCTTATAAATTTTATCGTTTTCACTTTTGGAATAGAAAACAAAAGATACGAAACCGCCATCATAATTCTATAAGGTTTCACTTTTAAACCAATCTCAAAATAATTATCGCTTTTCGTACCTCCGCTTAACGGATTGAATCTAACCTCCGCCTTATCGGGTAAAAGGGAATGGATAACACCATAATAGAAACCATAACTTGCTCCCGCCAAAGCAGGATCGGAGGAGAGATACATAATCTCCGCCTTTAGTTTTTTTAATTCTCCCGACTTAATAATACGATTGAAAGCGGATAATGTTTTGCTTAACAACTTAATTAATAATTTTCGATTTTGCCAGAAGGTTGAAACGGATATTTTCGATGAGGTTTTCTTTTTCGGTTTTAGCTTTGTATCCGCTCTGTCTTTGGCTTTTTTGATTTTCGCTTTTTTTATTTTATCGACTTTCTCGCTTTTGGATTTTTGTTTTTTAGTTTTCGAGAATAATTTCCCTATTTTAATTCGCCACAGATGTTCTTTCATATATACCGAGCAACCCAACCATTTAACCGTTAAGCGATATGAATTGTCTCCGTAAACGAAATCGGATGCAACCGGAAAAAACAATAGTGCGCTTATGAGTATGATGAAACAAAATAATATCAGAAATAAAACTAACACAGTTTATCGGATACCTCTCTTTTACCAATTCCGTTTTACGAAAATAACTTATCGTCAACGGCTCGGCAACAGTAAAACTGTTCGATTAGCGATTACTGAAATGGGGGGGAAAAAATGATTGACAGATTACCAAACCTGTTATACAATCCTAAAAGTTGAGAAAAACAATTTACGAAAGGAGTATCGTATTGAAAATCAAAGCAATTTGTTCAATTGTCATTGTGCTGTTGCTGATAGCGGCGGGCAACGGTTATTGCTATTCTGGAAACTCGTTCCGCAATCAATCCACAGCTTACACTTTGGATGATGATTTAGACCTGTGGCTTTCCGATTATTCCCAAAATATGGTTAACCCGGCCGGATTGTTCGGATTCGACGGGTACCGCCTTTATACCAATCTATCCAATTTGGTGGATAAAAATGAAGGACAATTTTCAAATCTAAGCAGGGATAATTTTCTGCTTGGGGGATCGGGAGATTTATATCACGGTTATCGTTTCGGCTCTATTGTCAATTGCTATAACAATGAGACTAAAAACGAACTATCCACCGATGAAAGCGAATTCACCGACACCGACGGAGGCGGGGTTTATGATGATTTAAGGAGATATTTGTCTTCCTCAACCAGAGATTCCACCATCTCTCGGGACGACTTCGTCTTCGGTCTCGCCGGACATACCGATAACTTCGATTACGGTTTTGCATACCAATGGAGGCGGATGAATACAAATACCGAAACCTCATCATCTGTGGACACGACGGATACGGATTTAGTAACCAACTTATTGAATCAGACTTCGCACAGCGATAATAATTCTTTCAACGATTTAAAAACGGGAACGCATACTTTTACTTTCAGTGGCATTTATAGATACTCGCCCGATTTAACCTTTGGAGGATTATTGGGAGTCGGACTTACGGCTAATGAGGATTTCGATGAAGGGCAATCGGCTTCGAGGCTGGACAAAAGTCCCGCCGATGCCGATCATATCGATTTGACATACTCCGGTGATAATTATAAGATAGGCAAAAAATATTCCGGGCCCAAAATACAATTCGGGCTGACCGCGGAGATTCAAACCACTCCCTCGATAGTCTCGGATTTTGAGATAACCGGATATACGAGCAGTTGCAAAGACAAGGGAGGCACATACGACAGACAAATTTTCAGTAATTCCTACCTAACATTGGGGACCGACACGACATTCACCACCACAAACGGTGATGTTAACGGCGGGGATGATTATTCCGTAAAAGGCAGAGGGATAACATTTTATCACCTCAATACAATCAACTTGACGGAAAATATGATATTCGCTATCGGTTTTAGTCTCTCTACTTACAGTTCGGAGAATACCGAAACGATAAATGCCGACTCGGTCTCCGTGGATGTTTACGATGATGGGGATAACGAGGTCAACGACCCCGATGACTACACACGCACGGTTACCTCAAGCTACACGACCCGCCAGAAAACGACTTCGAGTTCGACTTTGTTGAGTTTCCCGGTTGGATTGGAGTTTAAACCTATAAGGAAGCTGTCACTGCGTTTGGGCGCAAGGTTCGTGTACAGCAGATACGAATTCGTATCGACGGATATGCTTTTGTCATCCACCGCTCCTAACGAGATAATCGTTTACGGCGATGGAAGTACTACCGAATCTCTTTTGGATAATCCCTACGATCCATATACAAACAATTCATCGACGGTTAAAGGAAAAAGCTCTTACACGGATTATTACTACGGTGCCGGATGGGATGTCAATGAATACCTATCCCTTGATTTTATGGGATTTGCGAACCTTACGGATTTATCCAATTGGAAGTTATCCGCTGTATTTAAATTCTTTTAGGGAGTAAATTCGATATGAAAAATAAAACATTAATCGGTATGCTTATCGCCACAACGGCGATAATAATCCTTTTTCTAATTGTTAATATATCCTGTTCGCGGAAAGATAATCCGTTGTCGGTTGACCCGAACAATTCCAATACCTCGGGGACTGCGGAGATGTTGGGCCCAAAGGGAATATATGTAGAGCCCGCTTACGGAGGTCAGCTTTCCCCTCTCGATCAAGCCGTTTATGTCCTTTTCGATCATTATATGGACGAATCGACCTTAACCACCGATAATATCTCAATTGTCCGCCTAACCGCTGACAGCGAAGTTGTGGTGAGTATTAATTTGGAATATTACCCGGGCACAAGGCTATTGAGCATTTCACCATCGGATTTGGAATTTGAGGACAACTCGGCTTTTGTTCTGACTTTATCGAACGACATAAGGGATGAAACCGGTACCCGTATAGATGGCAATGGGAACGGGGTCGCCGACAGTTCCCAATATGATTCCTATCGCTCGATTTTCTATACCGGAAGCGGCAGCAGCGATCTGCCTGACTTTATATCCCCGACAATCAATAAAAATCTGCTTTACCCCAACTCGGATATAACCCAGCTTTCGATGGATTCATCCCAATTCAGGATTACGGTCGGTTTCAATGGGGGCGATATCGATACAACCGAATTGACAACCGATATCCTCAGGGTTTATCATCTCGGGAAAGCGAACGATGTTTATCCGGAGACTACTTATGTCCCTAACCTTTTGGTAATTCAATCCCGTAGTTTTTCCTCCGTCACTTACAGGCTCAGGTCTCAGGAAGACTCGACCAAACTTATCAGGGGAGATAGATATTTGGCTGAATTTATCGCTTCGGCTGTTTCCGACACATTCGGAAATCCTTTGCTCTGGGGCGATGAAGTCAATGACGGCTCTATTGCGAGCTTTTATTTTGGATTTTTAATGGAGCCGAAGGCGGGCGAGGATATCGTCCCGCCAAATGTTTCCGCCGTTAACTTCGATAACTCAATCGGCAGTTGGCGGGCGACAGTGATGTTCAGCGAACCGATGGATACCACCACCTACAACGACGATAATATCGCCTTCTTCGATGGAAATCGAAAAAGACTCGATGGGAATTTCATACGGAATACCGACTATAACGGTTTTGTTTTTTATCCGCGCCTTTCGACTGTTGAGCCCATCTATTACTACATAACCGCAGCGGTAATCGATACGAGCGGCAATATGCTCGATGCCGATGGCAACGGAAGGGGAGGAGAACCCTCGGACATATACACTAATCTGCCCCCGGGACCATAAGCAGCTGATTTTTTCAAAATTAAGCGAGCGGGTTTTACACCCGCTCGTAAGGATCGAAAAGTTTTTTGTATTCCTGAAGGGCGAAACGGTCTGTCATACCAGCGATATAATCGGTTATTAGCCGTTTTATCCCTGTTGTCTCCGCACACCTGAATGCTGACGGGGGAAGCTGATCCGGGTCGTTGAGATAAGTCTCGAAAAGTTGCTTGATTATCCTCTTGGCTTTATCCCCCATACGCACCATTCTATGGTGGCGGTACATTTTATTGAAAAGGAATGCCTTTAATTCTTTGTTTTGTTTTTCAATCTCTTCGGAGAAAGCTAATATCCGTTTACGGCAGGAGCGCACATCATCCAAATCCTTGATTCCCAAAACCCTTATATTCTCCAATGAATTTACTACCAAAGAGGTAACCAACTTGTTTATCAAAAGCCTAACTGCCTGCCGATGAATCATTCCCTTCGGCAGTTCGGGATAAGATTTTTTTATGTCCCCGATTATGGATCCCCATATCTCTAATCCCTCCAACTGCTCATCGATAAGCAAGCCCGATGTCAAGCCGTCATCGATATCATGGCAATTATAGGCTATCTCATCGGCGATATTGACAATCTGACATTCGAGAAACGGGCTTTCTTCGGGATGGAAGTCCTCAGGTGTAGGGGCATCGTAGTCGGTTTCATGCTTCATAATCCCTTCCCGAATCTCATAACTTAAGTTCAAGCCGGAGAATCCGGGATATTTTTGTTCCAACAGATCGACCACCCTCAACGATTGAAGATTATGCTCGAATCCGCCGGAATCGGACATCAGCTCATTTAATATCTCCTCGCCCGAATGACCGAAGGGCGTATGCCCCAAATCGTGTGCCAAAGCGATAGCCTCGCTTAAGTCCTCATTAAGGCGCAAGGCTCTGGCGATAGTTCGGCTTATCTGAGCGACCTCGATGGTATGCGTAAGGCGTGTCCGGTAATGATCTCCCTCATGATTGACGAAAACCTGTGTTTTGTATTCCAAACGGCGGAAAGCTGTGGAATGAATAATCCTGTCCCTATCCCTCTGAAAATCGGTCCTATATGGATGTTGCTCCTCAGGATAAACCCGCCCGCGGGACTGCGCGGCTCTGAAAGCGTACGGAGCCAATATCCGTTTTTCGATTTCCTCATACTCAATTCGAAGCATTATCGCCCTTTGATTTTGAGAGACCGACCGTCAATCCCAATTGATGAGTATCGCCCAAAGTCGTATGGTAGCTGTAGGAATAAGCTATGCCGAAAATCCCTTCCCGTATCAAAACCCCGAAAGACGGCGTAGTCGGATTTGATTTTAATCCTATCTGCAATGAAATCAATTTATTCAATATAAATGATTGTCCAATACTTACCGAGCCATCCGAACCGTTCAAGTAAAAACCGACAAACAAGGAAGTAAACTCCCGTACCTTATAATACAGCCCTACCGAATATAACCTCCGAACCTCCGAAACGCCAATATTTTTACTCCCGATATTAAACCCGTTGACAACCGCTCCGATTCCATACGAATCCTTCCGATAACCCCAAGAAAACCCAAGAGACGAATAATTCCCATAGTCGCTTATATCCCCGATATTCAAGGAAAGCCTGCTTAATATCAAACCGAGATAATAATCCCTGCCGAGATATGATGCGGAAAATCTAAAATTATTCTCGGAATAAAGCTCGCTCTTACCGAAAAATCCATACTCCAAACCAAAGGACAATTTCCCGGGATAATATCTTATCGTCATTAAATTGGAATTTAATCCGGGAATACCGTAAATGTTCATATAATGGAAGGAAGCTGTTAAACGATATTCCGATGAGTTTACCACGGGATTCAATGACAAACCCGCCCCGAAAGACGGGTCAGCGACATCCGCCCCGGCCAGAGCATCGGAGGTGGTCCCGAAATCCGATCTATCGTTATAAGCATAAACCGTTAAGGGGAGAAATACCAAAAGGAGGACAACGGTAAATTTCATCATCCGCCAGCTACCACAAGCAACTTTTTCAATTCTTTGGAATGAGAACCTTCAACCATAGCGTAAATAATATAAATTCCCCCTTTAAGCATCTTTCCTCCTCCATCGCGGCAGTCGAATGTATATTCCTCCGGAGGATCGGAATCCTCATCGAATATGGTTCTTAAGCGTTTCCCGTTTATATCATAAAGGATTAAAGTAAGTTTATAATCTTCGGGAACGGATAGCTTAATATTTACAGATTGTTCCTTTTTCAGGAAAACGACCTCCGGCTCCAATTCGATATCGAATTCGGTTGGTTTGATGATTATCGTTCCCCCCGGTCCCCTTCCGGGCGTATTGCCATCCGGCGAGGAGGAGACCGCCCAATTGGAAAGCAGATCGGGACCATCAACATCCTGTTTCTCAAAAGAAATCCCATCCCCGGCATCGCTATGCCAAGTAAAACCGGAGATACTATCGACACCGTTAAAAAGGATGACCGACCCGTCACTATTTTTCAGCGTCATCTTAACCTGAAACAAAGGGTAGTTCTCATCGGGACTATCCCCCCAAACACCGGAGCTGTCCCCCCAATATCGCTCGAAGCTCATCTCGCTGGTGTCATTAGAAATCGGATGCCTCGATAAAACAGCAAAAGTTTTCGGCGGAATCAAAGATCCTTCGGGAATCGAATTTGTATCCCCACCCTCGATCAAAAACCATCCTGAAATATCAGCATCCGTATAACTGTTATTATAAACCTCCACCCACTCCAAATAGACATATTTCCCCGGTTCGTTGGCTAAAACCTCAGTCAGCGTGACCCCCGCCCGACTGTCGGCTATCATCGAGGAAGCAAACAAAATTATAAAAATCGCTACCTTAAATAATCTTTTAGTATCCGCCCCGATAAATCCATTTCGATGAGATCCAGATATTCGCATTAAAATTCTCCGTTAAGATTTATATAAGCGGTTGAGGAACCATACCCGCGCCTTATGGTGTATTTAAATTCAAATTCAGTATCGGATGCAAGGGACAAACTCTCCCCGAAAAAGAGCTCGGTATAATTTGTTTCGGCGGTTATCCAAACCCGCCTTCTAAGAGCGGAACCTATTTGCAATTTAAGTCCCGCCGTAGGATTAGCATAAACTGTGGCTATTAACTTCCCCGATGGGTTCGGCTTGAAACCGTCCTCGAGAAATTTCCTCTGCCGATATGCGAATTCGACCTTAAAACTATAATTATCGGCTAAGGCTGTACTGATAAATCCCTGCGAATATATTATTTGAGAGGGGTTGTTATAATAGCTCTCCGTCCCGTATCCCAATATCACTCTTATGCTTATACCATCCCTATCCCGCAGATAAAATCCAGGGGCGATCGTATAATAAGACTGCTTTTCGCCTCCTTTTCCCATTCCCGCCACTTCGCATAGCAAATCGAATTTTGGAGCAATACCGTATTGGTTTTTCAATACCACCCCAAAACGGTTACGGGTATCGGCCAGGTATGAAATCAGCGAATCCGAAAAATAATAGGTATCCATATCATTATCGGATATCCCGTTGGAGGATAGATTAAAATAGTTTCGGGAGTATTTCCATATATAGGCTTTGGATATCGAAGCTCCCCGCTTGATAGTTGCGCTGAGGCAAAAAGAGGGGCCGCTATATGGGGAGAGGCTAATTTCCGCCGCATAGGTTTCCCTCTTCCCGTAATAGCTAAAATATGCCCCGCCGTTTTCGGCATATTGAGTTAGTCCGGACGAATCCGGGTGTATTTTGTCATAGGAACCTAAAATGCCCAAAACGCCTTTTTCAAGATTGAATTCATTCCCGGCGGCAACCTTATCCTTTCTAAATTGCGAATACCTTTTCACCGAATACAAAAGCCAAGATTTCACCCCGCTTATCGACATTTGGATATACCCGCCGTTATAGGCGCTCGATGGGGTCTGCCAAAAGTCCGCATCCTCGTATATCGTTTCGGTATCATTATCATAATAATCCCCGCCTCCAACATTCAATCCCAATCCGAAATCGGCATAGTAGTTGCCCATTATAACCCGAAATGCTTCTCCACGCTGATAGAATAATGAACGCCGATATAATTGCCGAGGAGTTGTGGAATTTCCCTTTAATTCGACAACCCCGCCAAATTTATCCGATACCGCCGCTGAAAGACGATAAAATTCCATCGGATGGTTTTGTGGATCACGCAGATAATAGGTCCTTCTCGCTTTATAATTTAAGCTTATTGCTTGAGGATGTATCCCAACTTCCTTTGATCCGCCTGCGGAGATATGCGGGATTAATTCCCGTTTATACAAAACTTTTTGAAGTTCGAAGAGGCTTACAACTGCGGAATTGTTATCCACACCGCCTGATTCCAAATAATCCGTTAATAACTGATACTGAAGCGAGGTTAACTCGCCGCTTAAATAATAGTCTTCCAAGTCGCTTTCGGATAGATGGTAATACTCATCGAAAATACAGGAGCCGAACAAATCCCCGACAGGAGCAAAGAAAAATAAGATTATCATTGAAAATAATAATTTACTCATACGAATCAAAAAGTGAATTTACCGCAAACCGTATTTTGCGATTTTCCGATACAAAGTCCTTTCGCCGATACCCAACGCCTCCGCCGCCTTTTTACGATTACCGCGGAATTTCTCCAAAGCCGAGACAATCGCTTCTCTTTCGGCTTCCTCCATCGATTTTACCTTATCCCCCTTATCGATGCCAAAGGCTGCTCCTTCCACCCAGCCTTTAGCTTCCATCGGCATAGGATGTACCGCCATTTCTTGCGCCTTTGGGAGGTTATCCACAATTAATTTTCTAAGTGCGGTAATCTCGTTTTTCAAGCTCATAATCGCTTGGAGGATTAGTTGTCTTTCAGCGGCATCGGGAGATAACCCAGTGCTTACGGGTAGCTGTCGGTGCTGATAACCTGAATCCCGAATATAAATCTCGGCATTATCACGGGTAATTACCTTTGACGGCGATAAGGCTATTCTGCTCTCGATAAAATTTTTAAGCTCCCGGATATTACCGTGCCATCGGTATTTCAACAGGATATCGAGGGTGTCGGGGGGGATAGTATGCTTAAATTGAAAACCCTTTTCGGTGATAAACCTCTCCACCAAAACAGGTATATCCTCAAGGCGATCAGCAAGAGGCGGTATCGTAATTTCCACTACCCTAAGGCGGTAGTACAGATCGCGACGGAACCCTCCCGCCGAAACTTCGGAATAAAGTTCACGGTTTGTGGCGGCGACAACCCGTGCTTTGCTTTTGAGCATTTGGGTTCCACCCACCCGATAGAATGTGCCGTCCTCCAAAACCCGCAGAAGTTTCACCTGCATTTCGGGGGAGATCTCTCCGATCTCATCCAAAAATATGGTCCCTTCGCCCGCCGATTCAAAAACCCCTTTTTTCAGGCTTACGGCACCGGTAAACGCTCCCCGCTCATGGCCAAAAAGCTCCGATGATAATATCCCTTCCGATAATGCTCCACAGTTTACCGAAAAAAAACGATGTTTCGCCCGTGATGAATTATTGTGGATTGCTTTGGCGGCGACCTCCTTGCCGACTCCTGACGGCCCCGTTATTAAAATGGTTAAATCGGTCGGTGCCGCCGAGAGGATAGAATGTGCTATCTCTTTGACAGAAGCCGATCTGCCGCTCATCCCGCATTTTTGCAACGCGCGATAATCTTTCAGCACTTTATTCAGATACAGACTTAGCATTTCCGGATTATCTTCAGCGGAAATGTTAAAGGAATACGGGGGAACGGCACCGTTTATATCAAAGCCTATAAGCTCTGTTGAGGGGTAAGCGTTCAGGATTTTTTTCCCGAAAATATCCGCCGGGATACCGCTTGAACGAGTAACTATTACCATCAACGGATAATAATCCTCCATTATTTTAAAAGCCGAAGCGGCATTTTCGGCGCTGATCGGTTCCACCCGCTCATCGTTTAACGCCTTTTGGATAATCTCGACTTCATCGGCATTTTTCGATACTACAAGTATTTTATTTATATTCGCTTTATTCATAGAAACAGCATTTTATGGGATTTCCCCTTCAGCCAAAACAGAAGTCCCATCCTTCTTATTTAAGCATTTATTAACCTTCAACATATTCTCCGCAATAGGGACAGGTAATAACTCCCATATATTCTCTTTCTATACCGAAATCATAATCGCAATGCGGACATTTGAGCTTCGCACCTATAAAATAGAAATTTTCTTTGTCCATTCTTTTTAATTCTCTCAATATCAAATTTATTTTCCCTTTTTCTTCAGCCATAGGATACCCCTTACCTATTCATAATATTTGTTCAAAATATGACAATGAGTTCCGTTAAATTCTTTCCTTATCCTATATTCCGTTTTTTCACCTTTTGTATAATATATCAGCAGAATTTCCGAAATAGGTCCTGCTACTTTGCCGGAAATAAATTTCAGGATGTTATGATCTTTAATATATTCAAATTTTGTGCAATAAAGATATTCTAATATTCCTTTTTCTTTTAATCTCTCAATTACTGAAGCACTACATAACCATGTGCCATCAAGATTGGGATTGGATAGGTTGGTTTTTATATTTACATAAACAGTTTCGCCTCCCAAATCGATTATAACCACATCATAACCGCTCCAATTACCATATTTCACATTATCTTTTCCAAAAAAGTCAATGGCAAAACTAATAGCATGCTTTTCAATTATATCCGAGAGTGTTCTGGTAGAAAGCTCAATATTATATCTCCCGGCTATGGTAGAAATTTCTTGTTTATCCAAATAATCTTTGCATCTTAAGCAAAATTCCTGCAATCTACTTTTCGTTGTATTTTGCATATCTACTATTATTCCTGCAAAAAGTTTTCAAGTTCGAATATTAAATTCTCGGTTTTTCTTTTATAAATAGATAAATCCATATCATTAATAATAGCAAGCCTGTATCCTTCTAATATCTTTTTATATTGGGTACCTATTTCTTTTTGAATTTTTTGGGAAATAACAGGAATGAGAATAGACAAAAGATCTGTTTTGTTTATGCTTACGGTCCCAACCCCATGTCTCAAAAGATTTATGGAATCTTTACCATACTCCGTTTTAAGATAGATAACCAGAAAATAGGGGTCAATTTCTTTAACCCGAACAATATGAATATAATCGGTGGCAACTCCCTCATTTTCTTTATCATCAATAATAGCCACTCTACCAGCGCAACCAACACCAACCCGCACAAACAAAATATCCCCAACCTTCGCATAAGCCCTTGGGAAGTCCATCTTACTTGAAGGCTTAACAAACTTTTGATCCTTCTTGTAATTAATGCCGATTTCAGTAATATTTGTAGCATGAAGGAATCTTAAACCCTTATTGGCAAATTCTCTCTTCGCACCATAAAGAGTTTTCCCTGTTTTACAATAAACTATGAGATTTTTAAGAGGAATTAATTTAATCCCTTTGCTCTTCAATTCCTTTAAGCTGCTATGTTTCAAATTGTCATAGTAGTAATAATCCATCCTTTTAATTAAATTATCCGATTTAACTTTTATCGTATTATTGAGAATTCCTTCTTTTTGAAAATTATAAAGATATGAATAATAGCTTCTGCCAGCATACGAACTTTTCTGCAAAATCAAAATACTTGTTTTGGCCGAGGTATCTCTAAAAATATTTCTTGGAAGGTTTATGATTTGTTTAACCTTCGTCTCTTTGAGTAGAAACTTTCTAACATATCTATATTGCGGATTAGATAAGATCCCATCAGGAAGAATAATTATAACATAGCCCCCTTCTTTAGCTAGTCTAACAAATAGCTCCAAGAAAAGAACTTCTATTGCCTGTCCCCTCATTAGCTTACCATTCCTATATGCCAATCTATAATCTGCCAAAATCACTGTTTCCTTTATTCTATTAAACCAACTACTAAACGGTGGATTTCCCATCACAATATCAAAACCACCATTAGAAATAATTTTCTTTATCTTGGGAATTTCTTTCGTTCCTTTTAATAAACTATCATTGATAAAATATAAGGATTTTGGAATTTTTGTTTTTTCGAGATTTTGAATTATTGAACTATCAACATCTATTCCAAATAACTCGGCATTATTCCATATCTTTGAAGCAATCAGAAGAAATACTCCATTTCCTACCGCTGGATCGATTATATTCTTAACCTTGGTTTTTGGAATAAATTCTAATGCTCTTTTAACCACGACCTCAGGCGTAAAATACTGATTGTAATTTTTTCTATTATTATGTTTCTGGGAAATATTTTCCTTGACAGATTCAATATAAAGAAATTGTTGCTTGAGCAAAGTCATATAATAAACTATCTATAGTTAACTGTATTGCATTATAATGAATAAATATAATCCTGTTTATATTTTTTGTTGATTAAAATCCAAATATTTCCATAGTATTATAATAATAATCGTGAGACTGTCTATTCAACAAAACTAATCCATAGTATTTCATACCCATAAGCTATTTATGATTCAGGCGGCGGTATCGTTTTAGACGCCTTTTGATTCGGGCAGGGGATGCGGCCTCCACCGGCAGAAGATCAACTTCGTTCCGCTCCATATCAGCACGGGAAACCATCACCTCAACCCTGTCCCCAAGCCTGAAAGTGCGCCCAAATTTCCTGCCCACAGCCTGATGATGCTGTTCATCATAAACATAATAATCGTCCCCCAATGCCGAAAAACCTATAAACCCATCTACAAAAATATCATCCAACTTCACAAATAATCCCGATCTGACTATGCCCGATATTACCCCCCAATAAGTATTCCCTATCCGCTGAGAGATATATTGAATCGCCTTTATTTTTATCGATTCCCGCTCGACCTTCTCCGCTAATCGCTCCCTTTCCGAACATATCTCCCCTATCTTCTCCAACCGCTCGCGATATTTATCAAAATATCGCTTGTCCAATCCTCCGCCAATAAACCTTTTCACAATCCGATGCACCAGAAGATCCGGATATCTCCTTATGGGGGAAGTGAAATGGGTATATGCCGGGAAACCTAATGCAAAATGACCTATATTCTTCGGCTGGTAAACCGCCTTTTTCATCGTGCGCAGGAGAAGTTCATTAATCAACCGTTCTTCAGGCTTACCCTCCACCGCATCAACAATCCGCTGGAGCTTTTTGGGGGTTATCTCCCCCCGAAAGCTGAATTTGTACCCCAAATCCTTCAAGGTTTCCGCAAAGTTCTCTATCTTGTCCGGGTCCGGTTTATCGTGAACCCGATACAAAATTGGCAAATGGTTGGACAGGGCAAACTTCGCCACGGATACATTCGCCGCCAACATAAACTCCTCGATTAGCCGATGGCTGTCGTAGCGCGGATATGGCGTAATATCCATCACCCTGCCCTGCTTATCGAGGGAGACGAAAGGCTCCGGGAGATCAAAATCGATACTGCCCCTTTTGATACGCACACCCCTCAATATCCTCGACAATTCTAACATCTTATCCAATGCCGCCGCGATCTCAGTCTTTTTGGAAAATCCCTTGGCTCTGTCGAAATATTTCTGTACGGCAGTGTAGGTTAAACGGGCATTGCTCCGAATTACCGAATCGGTCAAACGGGAGGAGATTACTCTGCCCTGCCGGTTGATTTCCATTATACAGCTGACTGTTAACCTGTCAACCTTTGGTTTTAGGCTGCAAAGGTTGTTGGAGAGTTTTTCAGGCAGCATTGGAATAACCCTGTCAACAGGATAAACCGATGTACCACGAGCAAGAGCTTCGGTATCGACAGCGGTTGAATCTTTTATATAATACGAGACATCCGCAATATGGACGCCAAGCAAATAATTCCCCGAATCGGTAATTTCAAGCGAGATCGCATCATCGAAATCTTTAGCGCTTTCGGGATCGATGGTAATGGTGATTAAGCCTCGCAAGTCCTCTCGTCCGCTGACTTCAGCGCGCGGCACCCTGTTCGGGATTTGCTCAACTTCCTTAATAACCGCCGGTGGAAATTCGGAGGTTAGACCATTAATACGGAGTAACCCTTCAATATCCAAATGGGCATCACCCGGATAACCCAATACTTCGGTTATACGGCATCGAAGCTCCGCTTCCTGATTCTCGGAGGGTTCGATATAAGCAACAACCTTTTGTCCGTTCTCGGCGTTTATAGACCTATCGAAATCTATTGGTATATTTTCGGGGAATCGCTTATCATCGGGGATAAAATACCGCTTGCTTTTGGTCGATTTGAATATCCCTACTAAAGTCGTCCCCGAGCGTTTCAATACTTTTAATATAATCGCCGTTATCTTCTTTGTACTTCGATCGGATATCCTAAGGCGATACAGCACTCTATCACCGTGAATAGCATCGCGAACATCATAAGGCAGAACCTTGATATTTTCCGATTTGGAATCGGGGATTATTATACCGCCGCCATCCTTATATGCATAAAATGTTCCCGTTCCGCTATCACCCTCGGATGCCACCGCATATTTCCCTCCGCGTAAACGGAGCATCTTCCCCTCTCGAACCAACTCCCTAATTAATTTGCGAAAATGGCGATAATCGTCCTCATCGATGGATAATCTGCGGGCAAGCTCGCGCAGTCTTGCCGGACGGTAGCCGGAATTAAAAAGCTTTTCAAGTGTGGCTTTTTTATTCAGCATAATTACCAATGTAATTGAATTTGGGAACGGTTGTCAATTCATATATGCCGATCTAAAAGAACTGATATTCTTTCCGAACCACATCAAAATAAGGATACAGCTCAAGATTACAGGGAAAAGACAGTAGATGGAATACAACAATACTGGATTTGTGCTTTTTGTTGTTTCCCGAAAATCTTAAGAATTTTAGGATAATTTTTCATTACTCCTATTGACAATCGAAAAATAATTGTTATATTGAGGCGGTTGTAAATCCTGCGATTGATTTTCAATAGCAAAAATAAGATTGTCTAACCAGGGATGGCGGCGGAGATAAGCAACTTATGTTGCTGCCTCAGTTATTTTTCTACGAATTAGAGTTTGGTAAATATGGAAAGAAAATCGAGAGAACGGTTAATTTGGCTTTCCGAAAGTCCGAAAGGAGGTGAGGGTAAAAAATCCGCGTTTTACTCGGAAATCATTTTCCGAGAGAGGAGAGGTATTTAATTACACATTCCAACCCATAATTTTAGGAGTTTTAATTAATGAAGAAACTTATTTTAGTCTTAACAGTTGTTTTGGCGGTGGCAATAGCCGGAAGCGCTTTTGCTTATACGACTTCCGCCAAGCTTGATAATTCAGCTAAAATACAGAAGGCTATTGACGCCCATCAGGCTGTTTTGAACAAGCTAAATGCCGAAAGAGCTAAAAACGCTGCTTTAACCACAAATCGTGCGGCTGAAAAGGCGCCTTATTCCGGTCCGGTCAATAAGCCGGATCATGGCGTTATCCTTCAGGGCGGGGATACTATTGAAGATGCCTTCCCCATTACTTCATTACCGTTCACAGACGATGGTACAACCGTCGGTTATACTGATGACTATGAAGAGGCCTGCCCTTACTCTTCCACCTCGCCGGATGTGGTTTATTCTTATGCACCTACAGAGGACGG
>Ga0256841_1000371_pt1 | contig 47928 bp, 40 predicted proteins | sample 356308metaG_FD_185971 | JGI IMG/M metagenome (GOLD analysis project Ga0256841, IMG submission 185971) | Hydrothermal vent microbial communities from Mid Atlantic Ridge, Atlantic Ocean - 356-308 | ecosystem: Environmental > Aquatic > Marine > Hydrothermal vents | place: Atlantic Ocean: Mid...
TAATCATGTTTATTATCATTTAAGATTTACGAAAGAACAGGAAGACTGTAAATATTACAAGGTAATGATCGATTTGGAAAAATATTATACTCTTGATTTTTCCTTGGATGATGAAACGAATAATCTATTTATAAACTAATGAAGAAAAAAACGGCAAATATTATTTTTTTAATTATATCCGGTTTGTTTGTAAATATTACACCCGGACAATCGTTAAAAACCGTGGCATTTTCTTTTGCCAGTTTTGACGTTTTGAATAATAATGCGAATTCTGGAGAATGGAGGATTGAACTAAGATCGGAAAGAGAGAACAAGTATTACAGCCCCTTTGGCGGAATTATGGTAAACGATCAAGGCGCTTTGTATTTTTATGCAGGCTTGTTTTATAATTTTAACATAACAGAAAATATAATTGTGACACCTAGTTTCGCTCCAGGTCTTTATAAGAAAGGGTACAGTAAAGATTTGAGTTTCATAATTGAGTTCCGGTCTCAAATTGAATTGTCATATAAATTCCGGAATAATTCCCGCATCGGGTTAAGTTTTAATCATATTTCAAACGGTAGTTTGGGCGATTCCAATCCCGGTGTGGAAAGTTTTGCTTTTACTTATATTGTGCCGTTGACTAAAGTATTCGGCTTTATTTAGTGGAAAGGAGCAATTTTTTTATCATCTAATTCTACTCTAAAAAAATCTTATATTCCGGAAGCATAAAATTAAAGTGCACAAATGATTGTGTTGTATTTTAGAAAAAATCCTTTTATTATATATAAGACAATGTATCTTAATTTGGAGTAAGGATGAAATCCATTAAATTTATAATAATTATTATTTTAGTAAGCTTTACAACTACTGTTAACGCGCAAAATAAAATAAAAGGGAAAAGAGTGAGTAATACTGAAAATAATTATGAAACCGCAACATTCGGTACAGGTTGTTTCTGGTGTACCGAAGCTATTTTTCAAAAGTTAAATGGAGTGAAATCCGTTGTATCAGGCTATTCGGGCGGAACTGTTGAGAATCCCAGTTATAACGAAGTGTGTACCGGTAATACGGGTCATGCGGAAGTTTGCCAAATAGTTTATGATCCGGCTGTAATCAGTTATAAAGAATTATTAAAAGTATTCTGGTCGGTTCACGATCCTACTACGTTAAACAGACAAGGAGCCGATGTTGGCACGCAATACAGGTCAGTTATATTTTACCATAACAACCGGCAAAAGGAATTGGCTTTAAAATATAAAAACGAGCTTAATAAAGCGGGTGTGTTTCCAAATCCTATTGTAACGGAAATTTCACCGTATACAAATTTTTATGAAGCTGAAAATTACCATCAAGATTATTATGCAAGGAATAAAAGTCAGCCTTATTGCAGCTTTGTAATTACTCCCAAATTAAAAAAGTTTGAAAAAGTTTTCAAAGATAAAATAAAGAAAGGGAACTAACTGAATAAAACTATAAATTTAGTACCTTTATTCTTTTCCGAATCAACGTGTATTTCGGCATTATTTAATTCGCAATATTTTTTAACAAGAGCAAGACCCAAACCGTTGCCCTCAAATTGGCGTGTATATCCGGTTTCTTCTTGAGTAAAGGGATTAAATACTTGGGTTAAAAATTCTTTTGTCATTCCAATTCCCGTATCTTCAATAATTACGCTTTTCTTGCCGTCTTTTTCCGAAACGGAAATTTTAATAAAACCCGTATCCGTATATTTTACGGCGTTATCTATTAAATTGGCAAATAGCTGCGTAACCGTGTATTGATCGGCATTTACAATAATATCTTTATCCGGAAAATTTTTAATTAATTTTAAGCCCTTCGAATTTATCAAACCCTTAAGTTCCAAAATTAGCTCATCCAACAGCGTACAAAGATTAATTTTTGTGGGTTTTAAATCTATATTGCCTGTTTGTATTCTTGACATATTTAAGATGGAATCAATTGTTCGTATTAATCTTCTACTACTGTTATTAATGATATCAAATCCTTCAAGAAGATTTTTATCTAATTTATCACTTAAATTATCTTTAATTAAATTAGAAAAACTCAATATAGAATTTATAGGGGTTCTTATTTCGTGGGACATTTGCGCTAAGAACTCCGATTTTAATTTATCCGATTTTTCGGCTTCTTCCTTTGCCAGCTCCAATTCCTTTTTAGATTTTTCCAATTTTTCTTCATACATGGTTTTTATTTTAATTCTCTCTTCCAATTCCATGTTCATTTTTTTTATTTGATGAACGCGAAAACTGAAACCAAGATAAACAAGCCCCATTATTAAAATAGAGCTTAATATTAAGAACCAGGTCTTGCGCCAATAAGGTACGGTTATTTCTATATTAAATTTGGCAATATTAGCGCTTCTTATATTTTGACCGTTAAATGCTTCCGCTTCGAATCTATATTTTCCTGGTTCGAGGTTGTAAAGCGTAATCTCATTTTTATATGACGGAGCCGACCATTTACCGTTATTTATCCGGTACGAATATTTAACATTAGACGGATTGGTTAAGTTAACGCCTACAAGCTCAATTTTGAAGTTATTGCTGTTATAGGGAAATTTGATAAAATTATTTGTTGAAAATTCATCAATTGTTTCTTGACTTAAGTTTAATCTTTTAAAATTGGATTGTAAAATTTCAATATTTGAAATGATAATTTTCGGCGGCGTATTATTAACTTCAATTTCGTTTGGATTGAACTTAATAAGTCCTTTTATAGTACCAATCCAAATATTGTTTTTACTATCACAAAAAGCAGCATTTTGAATACATTCGGTTCCCAAAAAACCGTCTTTCTTGTTGAAAGATAAAACTTCTTTTTTCCCTGTTTTTAAATATTTTTTTAAATAAAATTTATTTATTCCTTTATTAGTTCCTATCCACAAATTACCTTCTTTGTCAACCACAGTGCAGAGGATGGAATTATCATTCAGTCCGTCTATTACCTTTAAACTATCAAACTTTTTTGTTTCAAGGGAATATTTGAATAATCCGGCTTCGTAAGTTCCGAGCCATAGATTATTTAAAGAATCTTCCAATATATTCATTACGCTGTATTTTTGAATTGGATAAAAGTTTTCGGGTAACTTGAAACTGTCCTTTTCAATTTTCCTTATTCCCGTGTCCGTTCCCGCCCAAATATTTCCTTTGGAATCTTGAAGCAATGAATAAAAAGTGGGTATTTCATCATTATTGCCGCTATTGAAAGGTATTATGTGAGAATTTTTAAAGTAAAATAGACCGTCAAATGTTGTACCGAACAACACCCTGCCGGATTTATCTTTTAAAAAGCATAAGGCTTCACTTTCCAGCGAGTTTCCCTTAAGAATAAATCTATTCCATTTGCCGTTTTTATTTTTAATTATATAATTGTTTAATCCCAGCCAAATATTATTTTCATCATCAATAAAGATTGCATTTATACCGGAAACTCCTTTTAATACATTAGGAACAGGGTGAAAAAGTTTCCCGTTTTTATACGTCAGTAAATTTAAACTTTCGGTTCCAATCCAAATTGTTCCTTTAGAATCTTCATTTATAGCCCAAGCGTCTATATTAATCCCTTTAAATTTGGGGAATATTTCAGGATTTTCATTTCGTAGCATATACATTCCGTCATCGGTTCCAAACCATAAATTATGTTCCCGGTCTTCAAATATTACGGAAATTTGATAACGGTTTAATCCTTCTTTGCTTCCGTAAGTAACAATTTTATTATTGTGAATTTTTATTGCTTTTCCATAAGCAGCTATCCATATATTTCCTTTTGAATCTTCGGAAAATGCCCAAACATCTCTGAGCTTAAAGTTAATTTTTAGTTTAAGTTCGCTTAGTTTGTTTTGATAAAAAATGAAAATACGGTTTTGCGTCCCCAACCAAATTTTTCCGTCCCGTGTTTTGTATATGCTTATTACTTGTTGACCTGAAAGTTTATTTCCGAAATTTTCTTTTTTGAAGTTCTTACCGTTAAAGATTAAAATTCCGTCGTTTACACCCAGCCAAATATCACCGTTTGTGTTTTTAAAAACAGACCAAATTATTGTGTTGGTTCCGGTTGCAGAATCGGAATAAGAAATAAATTTATTCCCGTCGTAAATACTGAAACCGTTGTATGTAGCGATTAAAATATTTCCGTTTTCGTCTTCGGCAAGGTTCAATATTGCATTGCTGGGTAAACCTTCGGAAGTAAAAAAGTTAATGAATTGTTTGCCGTTAAATTTGCTTATTCCTTTTTCGGTGCCAATCCAAATATTACCGGATTTGTCTTTTAACATGCAATTGATTGTATTATCGCAAAGTCCGCTGCTTGTATAAAAGACTTTAAACTGTTTCCCGTCGTAAATATTTAATCCGCCGCCGTAGGTTCCTATAATTAATCTGCCTTTTTCGTCTTGTAAAATGCTGGAAATTTGCGAAGTACTCAGCCCGTTTTCGGGAGAGAATTTTATAAAATTCTTTAATTGGGCAAAGTTATAACCGGAGATTAAAAGTATTAGAATAAATGTCTTTATTTTCATCTTGTCCGAATTTTTAAAAACAGTTAATTATTATCATCGAATAATATTAATGATTATCAAATCCAATTTACAGGGCAAGAAGGAAATAATCATTATTATAAAATTAAGTACTTAGCAAACTAATTTAACCAAAAAGGAATAAATTTAATTCAGAAAAATCATCCAGAACCGGAACATTGCAGGAAAGAAGAGTTTGCTTGTTTTGATGACCGGAAGAGAGAAGAACCGAACCGGCTCCGAGTTCTTTTGCAACTTCAAAGTCGTGTAAAGTATCTCCGATAAATAAAATTTCGTTTGTTCCGTTATTTAATTTTTTAATTAAAGACTTGCCCAACTCAAGTTTACCGGTTGCATAAATATGATTTAATCCAACTACATTGCTCATAAACTTGGTCAACCCGAATTTTGCAACAATTTCCTCAAGTGTATTTTGTTTATATGCGGAAAGTATGGATTGGGAAATTCCGTAGTCATAAATTTTTTTTACTGTTTCTAAAGCTCCTTTTGTTAAAGCGGCTTCATATTTCCTTTTTTCATATTCGTCCATCCATTCTTTACCCACAATTTCAAATGACTCATCCTCAAAATTGAATCCGGCTTTTTTATAATAATTTTCGACCGGAATAGTAAAAATGGTTTTATACTTTTGCAAGGAAAGTGTTTCCATATTTCTTTTTCTAAGGACGTTATTGATAATCTCCAAACAAAGATGAACGTCGTCAAAAAGCGTTCCGTTCCAGTCCCAAATTATATGTTTATATTTCATTAAAATTTCCTTTAGGGTAATTAATGTCCGTGACCGTAATTTTTTTCGCCGGCGGTAATTTCCAATTTAAGATAATTATCTTTTGGCGGCAACGGGCAAGTTGCAAATTTAGTAAAAGCGCATGGCGGGTTGTAAGCTTTGTTAAAATCGATTACGGTTTTTCCCGATGAAGCGGGTTTGGGAACATATAAAAATCTCCCGCCGCCGTAAGTTTCCACGCCGCTGGTTTTATCGGCAAAAATTACGAAAAATCTGTTATCCTCTTCTATTGGGTTCAAATGGTATTCTTTTCCGTTTAACCGGAATTTTAATATTCCGTAACTCGTATCTTTTTCAACAGTACCTATTATAGTAGGTATGTATAAAATTTTCGGGTCTTGATATTTTTCAAATATTGCCTGAACTTTCCACTCAGGATTGATTGGATAATAATCAATACCCTTGAAATTTTTTACCAACGGAGCTTCTAAATTACGAAGTCTTACTCCATACCTATCGCTCCGTTTAATTATAAACCATCTAAAAGATTTATAGGAAAGGATAGTAGGGTTACCGGAAAGATCATTTTTCAGTTCCGTTTCATGAATTATTTTATCGTCGTTTTTTACATTTAATCCGTTGTTTATTTTTACTTTAACGTTTCCGTTATTAAGAATAAAGTATCCGATAAATTTAGGAGTCCCTTCGGGAAATATAATATCATTGGATTTGTCCGAACCGAATTTATTTGTCCCTTCTTTTAACCAAAATAATCCTACTAAGTTTAGCCAGCCGTTTTCCTTTTTTAAATTTGCAATTCTTTTTTTATGCCATTGCTCAATTTGGCGTATATATTTTATTTTAGCTGCAGATTGCTTTTTACTGCATGCAGAAAAAAGGAATGCCATTGAAACTATAATCAGGATAAGTGCAAAAGTTTTTTTGTTTATATTCTTAATCATAAGGGACTCCCAACCAATTATAAATTATTTGAATTTATTCAAAATATTACCTACAGCGTCTTTATGTACCATAAAATCCATAATTTTTAATTTTAGATAATCAAAACTCATAAAATAATAACCTTTATTATTACCGTCTCTGGAACTTGATGCCGAATCTTTTATTAAATACCAATCCTTGCCATTTTTTTGCATGTAACCAACCAGATGAATTCCATGATCATCTGTCGTAGTTTTATTGCTGAACCGGAACTGACGGGCATTTTCGTCAATATATTCGGAAGGTATATCGAATGACGGAATAATAAAAACATCCTTTTCGGGAATTCTACCGGGTTCGGAAACATCTCCTCCGATACTCATCGTATAACCGTTTCTAATTGCCGATTTAACAATTTTTGTAAAATCCTTAAGAGGCACATTATAATAATCTTTGCTGTGCCACCAATTATCGGGTACTTTGTATTCAACTTGTTTAAAATACGGAGCTTGCATGTAGGAAAGGATATCCACATAATCGTCGAGATTTAATTTAAGGTAATTATGGAGATATTGCAGCGGGGTAAAGGATTTATTTTCAACAATAATTTTTTGAGGCGGTGTTCCGATGTAATTATTCAAAATCGATTTGATGGTAGATAAAACGAGTTTTTCATTCCAAGCGTTATCGGTTTTAACGGATTGAAGATATGTATACATTTCTTTAAACATTTGACTGTGATCGGGAAATTTTTGTTTCCCTCTAATTCGGGGATAATCTTTTTCAGGAACAATTCCGTATTTTTTCCAAATTCTTGTTACGGCATTTGCTTCGGAACCCTGGGCAAATAATGATTGTCCTCTTGTCCTTACAAATTCTTTCGCTTTCTCAACATATTCCCAATAGACTGTATACATTTCGGAAAGTTTAACTTTCTTTTTAGTTTGCCGGTATACTTCCGATTCAAAAAAAGAGGTAGTTGCAAACGACCAACAAGTGCCTGTGTTACCTTGAGAGACGGGTTTGTTATGCCAATAATATTTGAATTCGTCAATGGATTTAGGTAAATCATAACCGGTTAAATCGATTGTTAAACGTTTAGATTTTTTTACAGGTTTGGCTCTAAGTTCTTTTATGCTTTTCATTATTACGTTCTGATAAAATCCCGGTTTTTTTTCGACAAATATTACTTTGTCTTTTTTGTGGATTTGTGCATTAATATTAGGTAATGCTATCATGTTAATAACAATGAATAAGATAATAAGTAAACGGTGCATAATGTTTCTCCTTTTTTATAATCTTCAACATCCAAATTTAGCGAATAGTTTAAAGAGTGAAAAATAATTAACCGTAATTCTATAAATTAACATTTTATAAAACGTTCACTTTCAACTTAGTTTTAATAATTTTATATTGCATTTCAGTTATCAAAAAAATGGAGATAATTTTGCACGCTTCAAAAAGATTAAGCTATATCGGTGTTTCGCCAACTATGAAAGTCTCGGCAAAAGCTAAAGAAATGAGACGTAAAGGAATAGATGTTATAGATTTTAGCGTTGGTGAACCGGACTTTCCGACCCCCGAAAATGTTAAAAATGCAGCTAAGAAAGCAATTGACGAAAACCGCACAAAATATACGATGAATGTGGGAACGCCCGAATTGAGAAAAGCAATTGTTGATAAATTAAAAAGAGATAATAATCTGGATTACGATATATCCGATATTGTAGTTTCCAGCGGCGCTAAGCAGAGTTTATTTAATACAATTTTATCTATGTTGTACGTCGGCGATGAATTAATAATTCCCGCGCCTTACTGGGTTTCTTATCCCCACATGGTAAGTGTTGCCGGAGGTGAATCGGTAATAATTAAGACGAATGAAAAAAACGGATTTAAAATTACGGTTGACGAACTTAAAAGCGCAATCACTCCTTTTACAAAAGGAATTTTATTATGTAACCCTTCAAACCCAACCGGTACTGCTTATACGGTTAATGAGCTTAAACAATTAGCGGAATTTTTAGAGGATTTGGATATCTATATTATTGCCGATGAAATTTATGAAAAGCTGACATACGGCGATTACAAATTTGTAAGTTTTGCATCTTTAAGCGAAAAATTAAAGAAGAAAACTATTGTGATAAACGGAGTTTCCAAAGCTTATGCAATGACCGGCTGGAGGCTCGGTTATGCTGCCGGTCCGCCCGAAATTATTAACGGGATAAATAAAATACAAAGTCACAGCACTTCTAATGCTTCTTCAATTTCACAATATGCTGCAATTGAAGCTTTAAACGGTCCGCAAGATGCGGTTGAAAAAATGCGCAAGATATTCGAAGAGAGAAAAAATTATTTATATTCGGAATTAACAAAAATTGAAGAAATTACATGTATTAATCCACAGGGGGCATTTTATCTTTTCCCGAATATAGGTAAGTTTTTCGGTAAGGCTTACGGAAGTTACATTATAAAAAATTCAGTTGATTTATCTCTCTATCTTTTAGAGGAAGCAAAAGTTGCTTTAGTGCCCGGCAGTGCTTTCGGATTAGAAGGTTACGTTAGAATATCATTTGCAAATTCAATGGATAATTTGATTGAAGGTGTAAAAAGGTTAAAAAGTGCTTTGGCAAAACTGCAATAAATTATTTCTTAAGTTCGGAAGTTAATCTCTCATAAATTTCTTCTTTGTTCATTTCTTTTCCCGTCCACAATTCAAATGATTTTGCCCCTTGTTCAACAAACATTTTTAAGCCGTTAATTATTGTAGCGCCTTGTGATTCCGCCAGCGATAATAATTTTGTTTTTAACGGATTATAAATTACGTCAAACACAATTTGATTGCTATGGAAAGATTCAACAAAATCGGTTGGAGAGTCATCGATGTTGGGATACATACCCAGCGGAGTAGTGTTTACGATAAGTTTGGAGTTGGCAAGAGTTTTCACTAAATCCGGTGGCATAAGTTCTAACGACTTAATTGACGCAAAATGCATTTTCGCGGCAAAATAATCCCTTAATAATTCGGCTTTCTGTAATGTTCTGTTAATAATATAAATGGTTTTAACTTTATGAAATCTTATTAAAGTATAAATTATACTTCGCGCAGCGCCTCCGGCGCCGAATACGCATACATCTTCTCCGGCTAAATCGTTTTTAAAAGGTTCCAGTGTTTTACTCACACCAAAAGCGTCGGTATTATGACCGTGTAAATATCCGTTTTCATTTATTACCGTATTAACCGCGCCTATAACTCCGGCTTCTTCCGATACGTCTTCCATAAATTGGATTATTTTTTCTTTATGCGGAATAGTAATGTTAAAACCCCGTATGCGTAAGGCAAGCATTCCTTTAATTGCATCTTCCAAATTATTTGAAGGAACATCAAACGGGACATAAATATAATTTAATTTTCTTAATGCAAATGCAATATTTTGCATAAGCGGGGAAAGGGAATGCTTAATGGGATGACCTACAACTCCTATTAACTTAGTGTTATGATCAATTTCAGGGAAATCCATAAATATGTTTTATTTATTGAAATTAAAAAGTTTTCTAAAAAGTGCCGAATCTATAATGGACGGAAAGTCGATATTAAAACGGTCTTTTATTTTGGCATCTAATTGAAAAGCTCTTCTTAAACTTTCAACTGCGTCGGTTCCGTTTTTCAGATAAAAATAAACTATTGCCTTGCCGTAAAAGGCAAGTCCGTTTGACGGATCGGTTAAAATGGTTTTTTCAAATGCTATCAGCGCATCTTTCCAATTCCCAATTTTAATATAGCTCTGCGCCAATTGAAACCATGCGGAATTATTTTCGGGTTCTGAATCAACTTTGCGTTTAAGCTTAATAATGTTTTTGAAAACATCAAGCAGCCATTTGGATTTTTCTTCTTTCCATAAATTACCGAGGCTGTGTTTTAATAATACTGCGTTGGTAAAATCTTCTATTGCACTTATTCTTAAACCTTTTTGCAAATAGCAATAACCTCTTCCCAAATATGCTTCGTGATAAGAGGCGTTCATTTTAAGAAGTTTAGAATAAATTTCTATAGCTTCGTCAACATTTCCCAAGTCTTCGCAAACTTTAGCTAAATTCAACCAATTGATTTCATCCAAAGGGTCTATTTTTGTTACTTTTTTAAATGCTTCATAAGCATCGGCTAATCTGTTAATATTAGCGTAAGCTACGCCGCAATTAAACCAAGCGCTGGTAAGGTTTTCGTCAATTGCTATTGCCAATTCAAAACAATCTATAGATTTTTCAAAATTATTCATACGCATAAGTACAATACCTTTGTTAAACCATCCGGTTGGATTGTACGGTTCAATATCAATAAATTTTTGATATGCGTTCAATGCCAAATCCAACCTGTTACTGTTTTCGTAACAATAGCCTAATTCGAACCAAGCGTCGGAATATTCGGGATCGGCGGAAACAATTTTGTTTAAATAAGGAACCGCGGTTTCAAATTGACCGTTGCGTTCGTAAAGCGAAGCCAAATTAAAAAGCGCTTCTTCGTTTGCCGGCTCAATTGAAAGACATTCTTCAAGTGATTCTATAGCGTCGTCAATTAATTCAAGGTTTTCTTCCGAGATTGCTTTGTTTAATAAAATTTCCGGATCGTTGGGATTTAAGGAAAGCGCTTTGTTAAAGCTTTCCAATGCATCCTGGTAAGCGAAAAGATTATTTAAAAATATTCCTTTGGAAAACCATAATTCGGAATTATAAGGCGCAATTTCCAATGCGGCTTCCACTAAATATATTCCGTCTTCAACAAAATCGAATTCAATGCACATTTGTATAGCTTCCTCAATATTTTCGAGGTAGGCTAATGTTTGACCCGAAGAAATATATTCTTTGCATGTTTTTACACGATTCTTTAAACCTTCATTATCAAAGAAGGAGTTATTGTCGTTATTTTCGGAATTGTTGAAAAAGTTCATTTTAATTTTGAATTATTTGTGTGAAAATCTATGACTATAGAATATTAAAATCAAGTTCAAATTGATGTATGATAAACTTTCTTTCTTATCGCCTGACAATTTTACCGTTTATTAACTTAATTATCAACTCTATTTAAAATTGTTCCAGCAAATTATTAATTTTTTTAATTGTTAAAGGAGCAGAACCTTCATAATGATTGTTGACGTTAAGATAAACATCTACTTCTCTTGATAAAAGATCTTTAATCATTTTAACTATTTGCATAAGCTCAGTGTCCTTTGGCTCAATTATTTTATTCCATTTCCCTTCGGTTTTTTGTTCAATCCCCTTGCGGTTTGGTCCTAAAAGCCGTATTACGGTTTTGTTCTTTATAAAGTCCCGGTATTTTTCATAAACATTAAAAATTTTTGGCATATAATAACCTTCGGCAAAAACGTGATGTAAATTGTTTTCATTCAAAAACCGGAAATAACTTTCATTTAAATAATTGGGATTTCTAATTTCCATTGCGTAATTGAAATTTTCAGGGCAATTTTTAATGAATGTTGAAAACAGACCTTCAAAATAGAATAGCGAGCGCATTTTTTGTTTGTTCAAATATTCGAATTGAAACATCAACATTCCAATTTTACTTTTTATGCTTTCTAAAGTTTCCAGAAATGTTTTAAATAAATTACACGAAAGAAAATATTCATTCGGGTTGCCAAGACTATTTTTCGATTTACTATACGGATGCGTTAGTGTAATGCTGTTTGGCGTTTTTATGGTAAATTTGAAATCTTCCGGAGTTGAACTGTTGTATATTTCTACTACATTGCGTTTAGGTAAAGCTATTTTGCCGTTAGCGTGCAACGACCAAAACCACTGATCGATTTCAACGGTATTGTAATGCGCCGTATATTCTTTTAAAAAATTAATTTTAGAACTTTCCGGATAAATTAATCCTTTCCATGAATCATATTTCCAGCTGCAGGTGCCTATTCGTAATTCAGCCATAAATTCTTGTTTTCTTTAAATTGAGCATAAAAATAAAATCGGAACTAAAAAATTAGCATTATTAATCAAACTACCTTAATTTTGGATTAATAATAAATAAAACTATATTAAAATGAAAATTGTTATTTCAGGAGCGGGAGAAGTTGGATTCCATTTGGCAAAACAACTTTCCGGTGAATACCACGACATTACTTGTATTGATATTGACAGCGACAGATTGGAAAAAATTTCATCGACTGCCGAAGTTTTAACCGTTAACGGTTCCTCTACATCAATAGAAACATTGAAAGAAGCTGATATTCAGGAATCAGATTTATTGGTGGCTGCCACTTCTTCTGAATCTATAAATATAAATACTTGCATATTGGCAAAAAAACTCGGGGCTAAAACCGTTATTGCCAGAGTAGAGCATGCCGAATATGTTGCGCCGGAAAACATTGAACTTTTTAAATCATTGGGAATTGACTATTTAATATACCCTGAGGAATTAGCGGCAATAGAAGTGGTAAAATTGATTGAGCGTGCTGCAGCCACCGACATTATAGAGTTTGAAAAGGGTAAACTTACTTTAGTGGGAATTAAACTTGAACCCAATATTTCCATAATCAGAAAAAGCTTAAAACAAGTTGCAAACGAACTTAAAAGTTATTCTTTCCGCGTTGTTGCAATCCAAAGAGGATTAAGAACAATTATTCCCACCGGAGATGATTTGTTTTTGCCGAACGATCAAGTTTTTGTAATTACGGTTCCAGAAGCACTTGAAGAAATACTTAAAATTTCCGGTAAAGATCAAGCTTCCATGCAAAATATTATGATTCTTGGCGGCGGAAAAGTAGGACGTAAAGTGGCTAAGCTTCTTGAAGAAAAATTAAGCGTAAAATTAATTGACTCGGATAAAAACAAAGCTCAAGATCTTGCGGGATATCTCGAGAAAAGTTTGGTTATTCAAGGTGACGGTCGCGATATCGATTTATTAGCCCAAGAGGGAATTGTTGATATGGACGGATTTATAGCTTTAACCGAAGATAATGAAACCAATATTATTACTTGTTTGATGGCTAAACATCTAGGTGTTAAAAAAGCAATTGCGTTAGTAGATAATGTTGACTATTTACCGCTTTCGCAGACTATAGGACTTGATTCACTTATAAACAAAAAATTGATCGCCGCAAATAATCTTTCCAAATTTATCAGAAAAGCAAATATAATATCCATTGCAACCTTACAGGGAGTTGATGCCGAGGTTTTAGAATATAATGTTTTACCGAAATCTCCCGCAACAAAAAAGAAAGTGCGCGATCTTAAATTTCCCAGAAATGCAATAATTGGCGGTTTTATACGGGACAATAAAGGTTATATTACTATTGGAGAAACCCAATTACAAGCCGATGATAAAGTTGTTGTTTTTACTTTACCCGGCGCTGTTGATAAAGTTGAAAAATTCTTTAAGTAACATTTTTATAAACCGTTTTTTTTGGATTACATTTTATTAATGAATATACAGGAAACCTATGAGGTTATTAAAAATAATTTTACTGTCTGTTCTATTTTTTAGCGCGGTTGTTTCTGCCCAACAACTTTATTTTTGTAAAAGTTTTACGGAGGACGGTAAGCCTATTGATGCCAGGGGAACTTGGAAGATAAAACCTTGGGGTACTCAAATTTATGTATTGTTTGATAATGAAGGTAAAGTAATTGAAAATGCCCATCTTTATTTGTTTATAGATAAATTGCAAAACGGCGAATATAAACCTTTCGACAGTCAATTAAAAAGACCTGGCAATAAAAGTACATGGACTGTTTTTAACGTTGAATTAAAAGAACCGGGTGATTATAAGGTTTATGTGTTAAACCCCGATCAAAAAGAATTAGCCTCGGGATTTATAAAAGTTGAATTTGAAGAACAATTTAAATCCGGAACCGGAGTTACTTCCTCCCGTTATTACGACGGTACTAAAATTACATTTTGCGAAGCCGTTATTAGCGGAAAGCCGATTAGAGTTTTGCATAATTTATCGTTATCAAAACTTCAAGGAATTGCTTACGCTTTTGTTAAAGGATATGTTCCATTCAATACCAAAATTATAATTGTTCAAGTTTGGAAAGATGAAGACGGCGATTCGGAATATGAAAAATTAATAGATACTAAAAAATATCAAATAGATCCGCATTGGAAAGACACATTTTTTAAATATCAATTTAAGCAGCCCGGCAAGTATATGATTAAAGTTTTCAATGAAAACGAAATACCGATTTCGAGCGCTCAAATTGAAATAACAAAATAATTTAGGAGATAAATTGAAAGGAATAATTTTAGCCGGCGGTTCGGGTACGCGTTTATATCCGATTACTAAAATCTATAGTAAACAGCTTACTTTAATTTACGATAAACCGTTAATTTATTACCCGCTCTCAATTTTAATGCTGGGGGGAATTAAAGAAATACTGATTATTTCAAACGCCGAAACTATTCCTTTGTATAAAAAATTATTCGGCGACGGATCGGGTGTAGGTCTTTCAATAAGCTATGCAGTGCAACATGCACCGAACGGAATAGCGGAATCGTTTATAATCGGCAAAAATTTTATAGGAAGTGATCCGGTTACATTAATCCTTGGCGATAATATTTTTTATGGTAAATTGGACTATTTGTACAATGCTTTACAAAACCAAAATTCGGGCGCAACAATATTTGCTTATCAAGTAAAGGATCCGCAAAGATACGGTATTGTGGAATTTGACGAAAACGGGAAAGCTTTATCTATAGAAGAAAAACCGCAGAATCCGAAATCCGATTTTGCAATTCCCGGACTTTATGTTTATGATAATGATGTTGTTTCGATCGCTGAAAATTTAAAACCTTCCGGAAGAGGCGAATTGGAAATAACTGATGTGAATAATGTTTATTTGAAGGAAGGAAAACTTAAAGTGCAAATAATAGGCAGAGGCGTTGCCTGGTTAGATACGGGAACCCCGGAAGCACTTTTAAGCGCCTCGAATTTTTTTGGAGTTATTGAAGACCGGCAAGGATTAAAAGTAGCTTGTATTGAAGAAATAGCTTATAAAAAAGGGTTCATTACCAAAAATCAATTCGAAAATCTGATTGACGAAATGCCCCGCTCGGCTTACACAAATTATCTTAAAAAAGTTTTAGGCGATTAGAATTTATTAATTATTTGAAATCTATTCTGAAAACGCTCCCTTTTCCTTTTTTGCTCGAAACGGAAATCTCAGCATTGTTCAATTTGCAATATTGCTGTACTAAAGCTAATCCCAATCCCGTTCCTTCGAATTTTCTTGTATATCCCGTGTCTTCTTGCGTAAAAGGTTGAAAAAGATCGGGTAAATACTTTTCTGAAATTCCAATACCGGTATCGGCAACTTCAATTGAATATTTGCCGAATTCATTCGGAAATAACCGTAAAGTAATTCCGCCCTTTTCGGTGTACTTAATTGCATTATCAACCAAGTTAGAAAGTATCTGGCTCAATGAATATTCATCGGCTGTAATTATTGCTTCTTCAACTGAGCTTTCAAATTCAATACTCAAATTTTTATTTTCGGCTAAACTTTTATACTCAAGCATTACACCTTTAATTTCGTCATTTAAATTTATTTTTTTAGGAGAAGTTTCAAAGCTGCCGGTTTGGATTTCGGACATATTTAAAATCATATCGATTGTTTTAATTATCCGTTTACCGCCGCGGGCAATACTGTCGAAATAAGTTAGATAGTCGGGATCGTTACATTTCCCTAATTCCTGTTGCAACAAGGATGTAAAACTTAAAATAACATTAATAGGCGATCTGATTTCATGCGACATTTGAGCGAGGAATTCGGATTTTAACCTGTTTGAAATTTCTGCTTCTTCTTTAGCTTTAAGGAGTTCCTTTTCGTAATTTATCCGTTTGGTAATATCGGTGCAAGTTATTAATATTCCTTCGTCGCTGTTAGCCAAAGGGACCAATATTTTATTTAATTCCAGATAAGAACTTGAACCGTCTTTGTTGATTGAGCGAATTGTTCTTTTTATGCTTTTCCCGCTTTCTAAAGCATCAAGGTCTTCTTCCAAACTATAGTCGTTTACATTTAAGGAAAAATCTTGTGAATGTTTACCTAAAATTTCGTCATAATTATATCCTAAAACGCTGCAAAGACTGGGATTTACGTCTAAAATTTTATCGTTTTTATCAGTAATTATTATTCCCGAAGGGGAAGAATCGAACAGTGTTCTGTAACGGTACTCGTTTTCGGCTAATTTCCGGTATGCTAATTTTTGGTCGGTTACGTCGTTAGCAATCACAAGAATAAACTCTCCGCCGTAAGAAAGGGAAATTTTAGCTTCATTTAATTCCAAGTAACAGATTGACCCGTCTTTTCTTATATTTTGAACAGTATGACGCAATCTTTTATTTTTCATTAAATAACTTATGTTCTTCTTAATTTTTTGATGATATTTAGGCGGTGATAATTGTGTTATATTCATTCCTATCAGTTCATTTTTGGAATAACCTAACATATTGCACATAGCGGGATTAGCATCCAGAATATTACCCTCATAGTCTTCCAGCATAATTCCGCCCGGAGAAAAATTAAAAAGCGCCCTGTAATTTTGTTCTTTATCTACAAGTTTTCTCTCAGATATTTTTCTTCTGGTAACATCGGTTGTAGATATTAAATAGTGTTTTTCTCCCTTATAAATAAAGACAATTGCTTTTGCCTCAATAAAAATGGCAGTCCCGTCACTTTTAACGGCGTTACCTTCGTATACAACAAATTTATCTTTAATTAATTTTTTTAATCCCTTTGTAAATTTTTCTAATTCAGATGGATAAATTAATTCTTTAATATCCATACCAATAAATTTTTCTCTGGGATAATTGTGAATTTGGGAAGCTGCGGGATTTGCTTCTACAATTTTTCCTTTCTTGTTTACAATTAACAACCCTTCCTGTACAGAATTAAAAATATTTCTGTATTGATATTCACGCTCTTTTAAAAGTTTTTCAGCGCTGGTTCTATTTTTAATTTCTTTTCTTAATTCTTTGTTTAATTGCAGTAGTTCTTTAGTTCTATCTTTTACTCTCTGCTCTAACGTTTGATTTAGTCTTTGAATTTGATCGAAGAATTTTTTCCTTTCCGTTATATCCCGGGCTGTTGTAATTACGTATTGAACTTTACCTGTTGATGAAAATTCGGGAACCAACAACCAATCAATCCATATTTTTTTTGGAAGTTCAAATTCAATTCTATTGGGTTTTCCCGTTCGGAATACTTTTCTTATTGCTCCTTCCCAAATCTTAATCAGATGTTCCGGAAATCCTAATTCCCTGTGTGTTTTGCCTATAAATTTTTTGGCAGGTATCCCGGTTTGCTTTTTAACAATTGGATTTACATAAATATGCCTGTATTTTTTATCGAATCTCATTATAACATCGGTGGAAGATTCGGTTAAAGCCCGGAAGGTTTCCTGACTTTTTCTAAGTGCTTCTTCAATTACTTTTTCTTTGGTAATATTTGTGCTGCCAATTACGCAGGCAATAACTTTTTTATTTTTATTCTTTATAGGATAAAATCTGGAATTTGATTTATAAACTTTTCCTTTCGGAGAGTTGAGATTCAATTCAACAGAACTAAAAGATTTGCCGGAATTAAAAACTTCCGAAATTATGGCATCTATTTTTTTAATATCGTTCTTTTTATTAAGCAGCACGGAGTATTTCTTGTTTAGGAATTCATTCTTACAACCCAAAGCTTTTTTACAAGATGAATTGTAAAAAATAATTTTACCTTTATAATTAACAATAAAAATAGGATTAGGGGAATTACTTACAATTTGAGGAAATATTTCATCCAACTTTGTCCCGTTTTTAAAACTCTCATTATTTTTTTTAGTCCGGTCAGAAGATTTAAGTTGTTTCAATTCTTTATTAAGTTTTAATACTTCGGAAACAAGTTGATCTTTTGTAAAATTTTTATAATTCATTACATTAATTCAAATTTATGAATTTATTTTAAAATCGCTTCCTGTTAAAATAAAGAAAAGTAAACGAGTTTACATAAAATAATTGAAATATGTTGTTTTTATAGATTCGAAACGGAATCAATTTTTGTTTAAGATTGTAAAATAATTAAAAGAAAACTATGGAATTAGAAAGAAAGAAGAAAAATGATTATAAATTTTAATATACCGTTAAATACAGCAGTTGCATTGTTAAACGAAAGAATGAGATGGGAATTCAAATTCAGGAAAAAAGCCAATTATTTTGATGATAAATCGGATCTTTCGGAGTTATCGTACGAAGAACTGCTGCCCATTGTTGAAGCTGCAGCATTCGATTTAGTTGCGTTTTTACCGTACGATATTTTAATTCAACAAAATGATTTGATTGAAATATTTACAAATGCGATTCGTTCGCTTTCTAAAATTTACGGTATTGAGGAGTTTAATAAATACAGTAAAAAACGGTGCGAAAAGCTGTTTGAACGTTTAGTGGAATTATATTCAAAGGCGAATACCGATAAGACTTTCCAATATAATTGATAACAGGTCTGTAATAAAGACCTTTGAAATATTCAATTTATCGTTAATGTAAAACCCGGTCTTTTACGGAAGATGATGGAATATATTGAATTCCTTCGTGTTCCCGGTTCCAAGGGAAAGGCGGAATGGTAATAGTTATTATTTCAAAGGTCTAAAAATAAGATTAGTTTGAAGGGAAAATTATATCGTGCGTCCTTTTGGAGCGGGGGAATTGACTTTTAATTTTTTTGTCGAACAAAATTCCCGTTCCTAATGTTAAATTTTTGTAAGTAATAATTTTTTGTCCCGAACGGCTTGAATTATAATTAAATATTCCGCCTTCAAAATATTTTTTCAATTGATCTTCATCTTCAAGATTAACAATATTTGCGTTAATTTTATTGCTTAATAATTGTGCGCCGTGTGAATGTAATTTGATTTCATCGTTTTTTCCAATATAAGCAAAGGGAATTCCTACTCTTATCAGTAAATCCAATAAAGGAGAATCCCAATTTTTATCCACTATGAACATTTCGTTTTTCTTTAAAAGAAATTTATAATTCTCAAAAACATTAGGATCAATTTTGTAATAATCAATCAATTTTTTGAGGTATTTTGAAACGGGATTTTTGTGCGGCAACAGAAGTTTCAATCCACGATGTTTAAAAGTAAATTTTTCCAACGGAACGGTTCTACCGGTCTTTTTTAGTTTGGCAATAAAAAAACCTTCGGAATTTATTTCCCATGGAATAATTCTTCTGGACTTATATAATTGTTCGTTTAATTTAATTCCATTGTATTTTGTAAAACCGTTTACCGATTTAACCGGTAATTCAATTTCCATTAATTCTACAGGATATTTCTCAAGAATTTTATTTATTATAAGTTCGTTTTCTTCCAAAGTTAAAGTACAAGTTGAATAAACAAGTTCGCCCCCGGTTTTTAATGCTTTTATTGCGCTGACCAACAATTTAATTTGCAAAGAAGCGATTCTTTCAACATGTTCAACATTCCACCAATTACTTACCTCACCTTTTTTTTGTAGAATTCCTAATGCGCTGCACGGTGCATCCACCAAAATTTTATCAAAAAAATGGTCGGAATATTTGCTTATCAATTCACCTTTAATTTTGGAAATTCCAACATTTACGCTCAACAATTTATCTACGTTGTATGCTAAGGCTTTAACTCTCGGAATGCTGGGTTCGTTTGCAATTAATGTCCCGCCGGTATTCATCAAATCGGCTAATTGGGTTGTTTTAGAACCTGGTGCCGCGCAACAGTCAAAAACTTTTTCTCCGGAACTTGGATTCAAAACCAGCGGGGGAATCATAGACGATAAACTCTGTATATAATATTTACCAAGAGCAAATTCAATCGTTTTGCCGGCATTTTTTTGACCTTTTAAAATTTTGTATGCATTCGGAATATTTTTTACTTTTTCAAGTTCAATTCCATATTTCGATAAACTAATAATTAAGTCGTTTTCACTTTTGTTGTTTTTTGAAATTCTCAAATACGGCAGACTGGTTGCGGAAATAAAATCCATATAACTGTTTAAAAACTTTTGCCCAAAGTGCTTAATTAAATATTCTTTGATATTATTGGCAGGCTCGGTCATACTTAAAATTAAAAAAGTTGAATATTATAGAATTTCAAAATTCCGGTTGCCAGTCCGTTGAAATTAACAAGTGTATTAAATTTTGCTTGGTAACGGGATTTCATTTCTTTAAGAATTGATCTGATAAAATTTTCATATTCAATAACCGTTTGTTTAATATCATTTTGATTAACGGGAATTAGTATTTCGTCAGGTTTATTTCTGCTGGCATAAATTATATATTTATATTCGTATCTGTCATCTACTTTAAAATGAACGACCGAATCGGAATCTGTTATTTCAAACTTTCCGAAAAAAATATTTCCTGGCAAAAGGTTTTTGGAAGGCATTTTTAATGTTCTTACCTGAAAATCGCCCAGAAAATCATCGGGAAAGCTTTTTAATTTTTTTGAAAAATACTCAATCCAATAAACTTTAAATTCTCGAAGTTCTTTTTTCACTTAAGCGTTTTAAAGTTTTTATCTTTTTCGGTCGGATTTTCAATCCAGTCTGCTACAAAAATATTAGTATCCCTGCTTCGTTTCCGGTCAACTCTTCTGTTGGAAGCAAATGCCAATTTTTTCCCGTCGAACGAAAGCATGGGGAAAGCGTCGAAAGTTCCGCTGAAAGTAATTTGTTCAAGACCGGTACCGTCCGTATTAACTAAAAACAGGTCAAATAATCTACCGCCGGATTTAAGGGAATGATGATTGGATGCAAAGATTATCCTTTTACCGTCGGGCATAAAGAAAGGCGCCCAATTAGCGCCGGGTAAATGAGTTACTTGCTTTACGTTTTTGCCGTCTTTATCGGCTACAAACAAATTAAGGGATTTCGGTTCCACTAAATCTTGTGCAAGTAATTCTTTGTATACGGCGGCAGCTTCTCCTTTGGGTCGACTTGCCCGCCAAACAATTTTTTGGGAATCATAAGAAAAAAAGGCTCCGCCGTCATATCCAAGTTCGGAAGTTAACTGAAGATATTCTCCGGTTTTCAGGTCGTATCTCCATAAGTCCAAATCGCCCGAGCGCGTAGAAGTAAAAACAATGTATCTGCCGTCAGGAGAAACGGTTGCTTCGGCATCGTAACCTTCGCCGCCGATTAATAATTTTAAGTCCGAACCGTCTCTGTTTGCCATATAAATGTCGTATGTGCTATATATTTTCCAAACATATCTTCCTTTTGCAAACATGGGTGCTTCGGGGCAATCCGGTGATGCGGCATGTGTTGAGGCAAATATTATATGCTTACCGTCTTTAAGAAAATAAGAGCATGTAGTTCTGCCTTTTCCGGTAGAAACAAGTCTATACTGTTTGCCGTCGCTTAATTTAGATCCGTCTGCGTTCATAATAAAAATTTGATCACAACCGTGGGGATTTATTTTATTCCAATCGCTCTGAAATATTAATTGCTTATTATCGAAACTCCAATATGCTTCGGCATTATTACCGCCGAAGGTGAGTTGTTTTATATTTCTCAAATGCACTTCGCCGGTAAATCTAAGCGAATCCGTTTGAGGATTGTAATTATCGTTAATGTTTTTTTGATTACAACCTAAAAGTAGAATTAATAAAATAAAAGTTGGCAATAAATTACGTATCATTATGTTTCCCTTTAATTTTAGTGGGTTTTGATTTATAATAAAGATACACCCCTAGTATAATAAGCGGAATACTTAACAATTGTCCCATATCCAAAGGCAGGGCGGCTTCCCAGGGCTCTTGTACTTCTTTAAAAAATTCCACAAAAAACCTGAAGCCGAATACCAGGATTAAAAATATACTGAATAAATAACCGTTGTTAAATTTACCGTCGTATTTTTTATACAGGTGGTTTAATATAAAGAATATGGTTAGATAAGCCAAAGCTTCGTACAATTGTGCCGGATGCCTTGGCGTAAGGGGATCGGGAACATGGGCGCGAACAAATACAAAAGACCAAGGAACATTTGCCGGTTTTCCTATTATTTCGGAATTAAATAGATTTCCCGTGCGAATAAAAAATCCGCCGAGAGCAACAGTTATAACAATTCTATCCATTGCCCATAAAAAAGGCTGGTCTTTTTTCTTTTTTGAATACAAATAAATTGCCAGAAGGATTCCTATAGCCGCGCCGTGACTTGCGAGACCGCCGTGCCATATTTTCAATATTTCAACAGGATTCGATAAATAATATGAAGGGTTGTAGAATAAACAATGACCAAGTCTGGCGCCTATTACTGTGCCTAAAATCATATACCATACTAAATCATTTAAATCGTTTAAGTTTTTTTTCTCATGCTTAAAGATTTTGGTCATAATTTGAAAACCTACCAGAAATGCGGTTGCAAAGAGCAAACCGTACCAACGGATTGTAATTGGTCCGATTGAAATAATATTCGGGCTCACATCCCAATAAATCAATTTAACTTTTCCTTAATTTTAGTCTTGGTCGTTTTAATTGATTGGTAAATTTAATTAAATGCAAAGTAATAAACCAACAGGTTTACGTATTACAAGGATCAATATTTTTTAAGCAATTCTTTAATACATTCCGGCTTCAAGCAAAACATGGGTACTGTTTTCATATAATTGATATAATCTTGTCCGAATTTTTTAATGGCTTCCGGTTCTTCCAATAGTTTTATCAATATAATCATCAGTAAAATTTCCAAAGGTGAAATTATTATCAAAAAGCTTAACGAACCTATTATTAATGCTATTGAAACGGGGAATAACATAAGTCCTAAATGCATTGGGTGACGCATATATGCGTATATACCGGTTCGTACTAATTTATTTGTTTGCATTCTTGGAATGTTACCTTCCCTGCCGTATTTTGCCAACGTTCTACCGGTATTTTTACTAATTTTGAATACGAGGTTTAATAAAAATATACCTGCCGGAAGCGTAAACAGGTGGAAAACCAAATTAAAGAAAATATTACCGAACAAATGTAAATCAATCCAAACACCAAGGAATGCCCCGCCAAATAAAAATATTATCCATACAATAATTCGAACGATCATCTTTATTTTATTCTTACGATAACAATCCTTCTGTTTCTCATTCTTCCGTAAGCCGTTGAATTGCTAGTAAGCGGTACCGAATCTCCCATACCGACTACTTGAAGTCTTGAACCCGGAATTCCTTTGGAAACGAAGTAATTATATACTGCGCGCGCCCGTTTAATAGAAATTGTTCTTATTTGTTCAGGTGTTCCTTGGTTGTCCATATGTCCTTCTATTCTCCAGCGCGTAGAAGGATATTTTTTTATAATTTGGGCAATTTTATTCAATTCGGAATAAGCTTGTGACCGTATAGTTGAGGTTCGACCTATAAATATAGATTCGCCGTGTAAGAGAAACTGACTCGGAGCGTTTATATTTACTTTTTTCGGTTTTTGTTTGTTTTTTGTTTTCTGTTTCGTTTTGGGTTTCGGTTTTTTTACGGGTTTGGGAATTTCAACCTTAGGTGCAATATCCGGGCACCCGTCGCTATCTTTATATCCGTTAAAAGTTTCGGGCTCATTTGGGCATTGGTCTATGTTATCGGGAATTCCGTCTTTATCATTATCAAGGTCGGGGCATCCGTCCGAATCCTCGAAACCGTCTTTGTCTTCCGGTTGATTTGGGCACAAATCTTTTACGTCCGGAATTCCGTCATTATCATTATCTAAATCCGGGCATCCGTCTTCATCCATATAACCGTCTTTGTCTTCTGCTTTATTCGGGCATGCATCGCTTATATCAGGAATCCCATCGTTATCATTATCTAAATCGGGACATCCGTCGTAATCCTGAAAACCGTCAAAGTCTTCCGCTTCATTTGGGCATTGGTCTTCATTGTCGTAATAACCATCGCCGTCGGAATCTTTTTCCGTAAATAAAGAGAATGATAAACCTACAAAGCTGCTCAAATAAAAATCATTGTTGGATGTATTAACTATTAAAAAGTCCAAATTATCCGATGTAAGAAAGTGGAAACCGAGTCCGCCGGTTAAACTGACCGTCCGGCTCAATAATATACGAACGCCCAATTCACTTTCGAAAGCCAAAGAATTTTCTGTATTGTCTATAACGACTAAAGGATTGTTCTTTACGTGTGGTCCGGAAAGTTTCGGATAGTAAAAGATATATGACAATCCGCCATAAATATAGGGAAAAACTTTGTTTTCGAAATTATAATTATAAGTAGCCCCAAAAGCGCCGTTGAAGAGTTGTGTTTTATAAGACTCAGGAGCCGAAACCAAGTTAACTTTGCCTTCAATTTGGCTATAACCGCCGCCAAGGCGCAAGCTAAAAATACTTTTTCCGGTAGTGGAGAAAAAATATTCGAGCGAACCTTGGAAGTTTAATCCCCATTTTGTATCAAGATAGTCTGTTTGTCCTTGTGCAAGTCCGCCGCCAAGGGTCAAAACTATGTTGTCGTTAAATGAATGTTGGACCTTTTTTGCGGGTTGCGCAAAACAGATAGCCGAGCTTAAAAACAACAATGCAAATATTGATTGTAGGGATTTCATCAAAACACCGACAATTAAGTTTATAAATTTCCTTTAGAATTTGAAACCGAAATTCAAACTATGAAACTTTATTTTATTAATCAACTTTATAAAAATTAAAAATTTTGTAAGAAATTCCGTTATAAAAATTTATTTGTAAATTCTTTCCTTAACGATGTGGTTAATCTTTTGTTTAATGCTTGCCGTGTAATTCCTAACATCCTTGCGGCAATGCTTTGATTATTGTTTGCTCTCGTTAATGCTTCTTTTATTAAAGCTGTTGTCGCTTCTTTAATTGTAGGCAATTTATACGAGAAAGATATTTGACCGGAATTAAATTCCTTGTTAGGTTTTTGCTGACTCTTTTTTTTGCCGTCGATAACTTCATAGAATGAATTGAGCGATAAGATACCGGATTGGTGAACGCTGACTGCATTATAAATCATTGATTGTAATTCTCTAATATTGCCGGGAAAATGATATGTTGAGAGAAGTTGAACCAATTCTTTTGGATAGGTTGGAATCTTTTTATTAAATGCAATTGCCGCTTTTTCCAAAAAATATTCAATAAGCAAAGGCAAATCATCCAATCTTTCCCTAAGCGGAATAGGGTTAATATGATGAACATTTAATCTGTAATAAAGATCGTTTCTGAACTCTCCGTTTTCTTTGAGTTCGAATAAATTTTTATTTGTAGCGGCAATAACTAAAGCGTCGGAGTATTTTGGTTCATCGGAACCGAGCGGATAATATTCTTTTTCCTGCAATAATCTTAATAATTTTATTTGTGAAGTACCGCTTAAATCTCCAATTTCGTCAAGAAATATTGTGCCGTGCTTTGCTCTTTCAATCAATCCTATTCTGTCGCTGTTTGCATTGGTAAATGCACCCCTTTTGTGTCCGAATAAAGTATCCGAAAACATTTGATCGTCTAAGCCGGCTACATTAGTGGAGACGAATTTGCCTTTTTTACCGCTTAATTTATGTAACGATTTGGCAATAAGTTCTTTTCCAACTCCGGTTTCTCCGGTAATTAAAATTGGTTCGCTGGTTTTAGCTATTGCTTCCATATATTTGAAAATGGACCGCATTTGTTCGTTTTGAGTAATTATTTCGCTGAAAGCTTCGGGATGCGTTAAATTTGTTGAGATGATTTTGTTTTTTAGTTTGGCATTTTCGCTTCTTAAATTTCTAATTTCCACAGCTCTCTTTACGCAGCTGATAAGTCTGCCTTCGCTTATTGGTTTGGTCAAATAATCGAATGCTCCTAACTTCATGCATTCAACCGCTGTATCAATTTCATGATTTCCGGTAATTACAATCACCGGTATTTGAGGATAATCGTGATTAATTATTTCTAATAATTCCTTACCGCTTACATGAGGCATCGAAAGGTCTAAAAGTAACAGTTGAATTTCCCGGTTTTTTATGATCGAAAGAACGTTCCGGCTGTCCGTTGTTGAAATTATATTATTTATCCCAATATCAATAAGAGTCATTTTGTACGATTCGATTAATAATTTTTCATCGTCAACTATGAATACCGGTTTATCGGGGAAATACGGATTATTTTTCATTTGAATTAGATTTTCTTTTATAATTATACTTGAAGAAAGAATATTTTACTGATTATAATCGAATAATTGGTCTAAAATTTGAATTGGGTAGATGTTCGGATAATAATTTCATTACGGACTTCTGTTTTTATGGTTAAAAAGGAAAAATCTTACTGAAAATAAAGATATGATAAAATTGACAAATTAGTAATTTATCATCTAATTTATTATTAGATTTGATTTTGAATCACAAATTTTTAATAATTATTTTAATGTTCCGATAATCAATTGGGATAAAATTCTCAATTTTACATATTTGAAACAATGAATAAAACTTTATTGTAAAAAATCCAAATTATTTGATTATAAATATTATTCTAAAATTATGAAAAGTAAATCACCTTACGGTTATATAAAAGAAACAACGGAATATCCTAAGTGGAAATTAATTCTTAAACGTAAATGGACTATTGTAGCTGTTACATTGGGAATGTTACTTATATCCGCCGCATTTACTTTTCTCCAAGAAAAAACTTATAAAGCAACCGCCGTCATCAATTTTAACGACGAAAGTATTAGAAAATATTTAATAGCCGGCAAGAGTGGTTTGGAAACAGAAGTAAAAACATTAACTTCAGATCAATTTTTAACCGAAATTGCCAAGCAAGTATTAGACAGAAAATTTATTGATAAAAATGCAAAAGCGGACCTTTTGCCGGTTGTAAAAGAAGTTCTGGACCTGAAAGGCAAAAACCGCAGAATTACATACATTAAAAACAAATTGAAAAGTAATTTACGTTATAAAATAGATTTGGCAAATAACTCAATATTTATTTCTTTTTTAAGCAGTGATCCCGGAGAGTCCGAAGTAATAACAAATTTGTTCGCTAAGGAAATTCATAAAAGAAGTCTGCTGAACAGTAAAGCTAATATTGTTCCGTTGGCAAAAATTCTGGAAAAGAAGAAAGAAGAAAAACAATCCGATTTAAGTAAAAGCGAATTGGCCCTTCAACAATTAAACGGAAACGTTCCCGAATTAAGTTCAAGCGAAAAAATATTAATTAACAAACTTGCGGAACTTGAATCGGAATTGGAAATTACGGATTTACAAATAAAAATGTACGGTATTGTTCTAAAAAATTATCAGAAGGAATTAAAAAAATTAATACCTGATAAAGCAGACGCTCTGGTTACTATTACGGATCCGGATATTATAAACTTGCAAGATCAAATTGAAAAAACGGAAGCTAAAGGCGTCGTTCAAGAAGTAATGAAAATTTATCCGGGCTTTAAACCTTCTTTATCCTGGCAAGATTTTCAGGTGGAAGATGTTAATGCTCTTAAAACTAAATTAGACAGTTTAATTCGGGATTATACTTATAATAATTTAAAATCCGGGAAAAGTACAAGTAAGGTTAAAAATTTAATTTTCCAATTTGTACAAAAAACGCAAAGCGTGGAAATGGAATTGGCCAAAGATGATTTGGTTGAATCTATAATTTACGACGCTTTAACCGAGCTGGAACCTCAATATCAAAAAATAAATTTTGAAAAGAAAAATCTTGCAAGGCTTACCAGGGAATACACATTCAATTCCAAATTAATGGGTAAAATTGACAATTTACTCAATAAGTTTAAAAAAGAGGAATCTAATTCAATTGCGGCAATCGAATATATAGATTACGCCGAAACACCTTCAAGCTTTTTTAAACCAAATATTTTCCTCAATCTTTTATTCGGCGGTTTACTTGGATTAATTATCGGTTTAATTGCGGCGTACCGGTTGAGTTTATTTGCAACGCATGTAAAAGACGCCGGAGATTTGGAAGTTTTAGGTTATAGAATTATTTCAACTGTTCCGCATTTTAGTAAAAACCGTTCAATGTTAATAGATGCTTCAAGGAAAAATAACGGAGATGGATTTATGGACGAGAACGGCAATGAGGAATATGACTCGTTTCAAAGAATATACGCATATTTGCGATACGGTTTTCTTGATAGAGAAATAAAATCCGTAATGATTACCAGCAGCATAAAAGAGGAAGGAAAAAGCTTGGTTGCATCTAATTTGGCAATTATGCTCGCAGCACACGGTCACAAAGTTTTATTGGTAGATGCTAATTTAAAGTCGCCCGCCGTTCACAAATTTTTCAATCTGAAATCCAAACCTTCGCTGGCGCATTATTTATTTAGAAAAGAGGAATTGGAAAACTGTATTAAAGAAACGCATGTGGAAGGTTTAAAAGTAATAACGGGAATTGAATTCCCTCAAGATCCTTCGGTTGTTCTAACTTCGGAAAGAATGAAAAAGTTTGTAAACTCGGTTTATCCTAAATTTGATTACATAATTTATGATACGCCTGACGTGCTTTCCCTTGAAGAAGTTGGATATCTTGCCGGAATGGTTGATGAAGTAATAATGGTTGCCAGATTTAACAGAACAAAAATTTCTGAACTGAAACAAGCAGATAAAATTTTTAACGGTTATGATGTTACTCCGGGTGGTTTTGTGTTAAATGATTTACAAGCAGCTTCAAGCAAAAGCAAAAGTAATAACAACGATAAATTGAATAAATTACCCAAAAGAAGCGATCATTATAAGAGATTCCAAAAAAACGTTCCTCCAAAAGTTACACCTCCTAAAATTGATTAGAAATATGTGAACATTCCCGTTTATTTGTGTAACTTTAAATTATTACGAAAAGTGTTTTGTAGCGCAAGTCGGTCATTAACTTTTTCGGATTATATTAGAATTATCAGATAAAAAATAAAATTCAACTCAAATGATTTATCTGCTTGTATTTTTTACCAGTTTTATAGCTACTTTATTTCTCACTCCGTATTTTATATCTTTATTGAAAAAAGCAAGCATAGTAGATATTCCCGGCGGAAGAAAGTTACACTCTTCTAAAATTCCGCGGATGGGCGGATTAATTATTTTCATTGTTGTTCTTGCCATTTTAAATACATTTATAGATAATTTCGAATCGCTGGAATTAATTTTAATTTCTATTACAATTTTAATCCTTTCGGGAATAATAGACGATGTAATTGGACTTAATAGTTTTATTAAGTTTATTTTACAAAATATTGCAGCTGTTATATTAATTTTATATTTCCAGTCGAAATATTCATCCGTTGAATTGTTCGGTTTTACATTATCAGAACCTTTTAATTATTTAATATTATTATTATTTATAGTTGGTGCAATTAATTCAATAAATTTATTAGACGGATTGGACGGCTTAGCCAGCGGGTTTTCATTATTAATTTTTGCAATAATTTTGGCGTTAGCCATCAACCGTAGCGACGCTTTTTTGATTCTGCTTTCGGTTAGTCTTATTGGCAGTTTAATTGGTTTCCTGCGTTTCAATGCCTTTCCGGCAAGTATATTTTTAGGAGATACAGGCGCATATATACTAGGTTTCTTTCTCGTTCTTACCTCCTTTTTGGTAACTATCGACTATAATAACAGAGTTTTGGATATAACCTTTCCAATTATGCTTCTCGGAATTCCGCTTATTGATACTGTAAAAGTTTTTTTTGTTAGAATCGTAAACAGAAAAAATCCGTTTGAACCCGATACGGGTCATCAACATTACATTTTGTATAAAAATAATATCAAGCACGAACTCTCGGTTTTTCTTATTGAAATATTTACATTGGTATATATAGTTCTTGCAATTTTTTATTTGCAGGGAATTAAAATTCCGGCTTTAATTCTTTTTGTTTTTTTTACTGTTTTATTATTGTTATTGGAGCCTTTTTTGGATGCGCTAAAACTTTCCGTTAGAGTTAATTATTTGCTGAAACGGATAAAATCGTTACAAATCGGAGGACTGAAACCCACGCTTCGAATTTTAATATATTTATCCACTTTACTTATTGGATTTATCAGCATTTTTTCATTTGCGGTAAAAACTTCGCTTAATATAGAAGAACTTGTTTTTCTTATTATTGCAACAATAACATTGTTAGTGCTGGCAGGAATGCAATTTCGAGAATCACAGATGGTAGCGCACATTAATGTGTTTTTAAATTTTACAATATTTTTTATTGTATCTAAACTTAGCATCCCTCTCTTTTCAAATGCGGAATTCAATTTTTCCACTTTAATGCCGTTACACGACCTTAGTTTTTATGTGCTGGTAATATTTATAATTTTTATGCTGTTAATCAGATGGAAAATTTATGAAGGCAGAAAAATACTTTTTACCGGAATTGATTTAACATTAATTGTAGTAATTTTACTTACCGTAATAGTAAATAATATTTTAGAGTTCGACTTTAATAAATATTTAAGCGTCAGCTTGTTGGAAGCGTTTATTTTTTATGTTTGGTTCAAAATAGCTTACGATTTAAAACCCAAAATCGGGTTAATACTAGCCTTTTCATCTTTCCTTTTGCCAATAACTTTACTATCCGTGTTGTTTTTCGTCAAAATTTTTTAGCGCGGGCAGGGAACTTTTAAAGCTGCTTTATTGCGGTTAAATTGGAATAGTTTGCCTGAATATTGCTTTCAAAAAAATTTGTCGGTGTAAAATATTTTTACACAAACAGTTTTATTAATAAAAAAGAAAGCACCAAAAAATACCCAATTCCTAATTGGAATTTTAACATTTGTATTTTTTCAATTTTTTCGATGTTCTTATTAAGCTCTAATTCAAATTCCTTTTTATTCTTTAATGTGTTTGCAACTAATGATAAATAATAAGACATTTTAAATCCCTTTAATTTCTTTTGATTAATAATCGGTAAAAGGGGAAAAATGTTTAGTAAATATTGAGCGGAAAAATCTGCTTTTGTTCAAAATTGAGTTGTTTGTAAGTGAATTGTGATAAAAAATAAAATTAGATGAGGAAGTTTGTATTAATGTGAGAAAAATTTTTAACCGGTTTACTTAAGCGGTTCAACCCATTTCCCGTCTTCTTTTATCAATTCGATTAATTTATTGACAGCTTGTTCGGAATCAATATTTTTTAAAACCACTTCTTTGCCTCTGTATAAAGTAATTTTATCTATTCCGGAACCTACGTAACCATAATCTGCATCCGCCATTTCTCCCGGACCGTTTACAATACAGCCCATAATTCCAATTTTAACGCCTTTTAAGTGTTCAGTCCGTTTTCTGATTTTGTTTGTTACTTCAACAAGATCGAATAAAGTACGACCGCAAGAAGGGCAAGCGATATATTCCGTTTTTGTAATCCGGGTTCTTGCGGCTTGTAAAATTCCGAATAGGGTTTTATTCACCAGAATGTTTCTGCCGATTTTAGATTTAATACCGTTAACGCCGGCGCTAACCCAAACGCCGTCTCCGTAACCTTCAACCAATAAACCGCCTAAATCGGTTGCACTGTATAATCTAAATTCATCTGTGGAAATAAATTTGTAATTCCTGTTTATAATTACCGGATTCTCTATTTTTTCTTTTTCAAATTCAAAAAACATTCTTCTTTGTTCGGCAAATCCGTGTTCGTTATTCGTTGTAAAAATAAAAACAACCGAAGGTAAATTAGCGGCGTAATTAATTTGATCGGAGAAAACATCGCCGGTTGAAACCCAAATAAAATTTATACTATCCGAATGTTGTTGTGTGGAATTGAAATCTCTTAAACTAAACAAAGGATAGGAATTGTGTTTGTTTTTTAATGATAACCATGTTTCAAAATCGTATATTTTATTTATAGTATTGGGTAATTCAATTCCGGGGATGTGCTTTCCCAAATAAATAAAATCGGAGGCTGTGTCGGACATTTCCCATTTATCAAGATCCGTCAAGTAGCGGTAACCGATTGAGTTCAAATCGGTAAAATCTTTTATTTTAATATCGGAAAAATCGGAAATTACCACCGGTACGTTTTTATTACCGATTGGTCCGACTTGAAACGATTTACGTTTCGAATATTCGAACGGATTTTTAACCGGTTCAGTAATTTCGATAATTTTTGCGTGTTTTGTTCTATTTTTATATCTGTTAATCAACGAAATTGCAACCGGTATTTCATGTTCCGGTTCTTCCGTAAGCGATACTCTTACGGTGTCGCCAATTCCGTCTTCCAACAATGTTCCAATACCCAGTGCCGATTTAATTCTGCCGTCTTCGCCGTCTCCCGCTTCGGTTACTCCTAAATGAATTGGATAGTTTCTGTTACTTTCTATCATTTTATGCACTAATAATCTGTAAGCTTGAATCATTACTTGAGGATTACTGGCTTTCATAGATAGTACGATATCGTAATAATTAAGTTCTTCGCAAATTCTAACAAACTCAAAAGCGGATTCAACCATACCGAGAGGCGTATCGCCGTAGCGGCTCATTATTCTATCGGATAAGGACCCGTGATTCGTCCCGATTCTCATTGACGTACCGTATTCCTTACAAATTTTTACCAGCGGAGCAAATTTTTTCCGGATATTTTCAATTTCCTTTTCGTATTCTTCGCCGGTATATTCAATTTGTTGAAATTTTTTCTTATCGACATAATTCCCCGGATTTATGCGAACTTTTTCTACTATTCTGGCTGCAACTTCTGCGGCATTAGGAGTGTAATGAATATCAGCAATTAACGGAGTTGAATAACCGCGCTTTTTTAATTCTTCTTTTATATTCTTTAAGTTTTCCGCTTCTCTTATGCTTGGTGCTGTAATTCTTACATATTCACAACCGGCATTAATCATTCTAATGGATTGTTCAACGGTAGAAATCGTATCGAGTGTATTTGTTGTGGTCATCGACTGAACTCTGATGGGATAATCTCCGCCCAGCGGGACGCTTCCTATATTAACGACCCTTGTTTTAAATCTTGAATATTCCGTTAAGCTATTACAATACTTATATAAATTTTCTTTTTTCATAAAATTCAAATATTTTGTTTTAGTCTGTTCAAAACAGTTTCAATAAATTGAGGAGCGGCATTTGGACCTTGTGCCGTAATCAAATTGTTATCTGTTACAACAGGTTGATTAACGTAAATTACGTTTTCTTTTTCCAATTCGTTTTTGTCGGTAGGAAAGCAAGTTGCTTTTTTGCCTGTAAGAACTCCCGAGCGGGCAAGTAGTACGGGCGCGCTGCAAATTGCCGCAATTAATTTTTGTTCTTTGTGAAAATTATTAATAATCTTATGTAAAAGTTGATTATTCCAATAATTTCTTATTCCCTGTCCGCCTATAATTATCAGTGAAATAAAGTTGCCGGTGTGTATATTAAAAAAAGAAACATCGGCTTTAATTTTTAATCCGGAATTACCGGTGCATAACGAGTTTGCATCGGAAGTTATAAAAAGGTTAAAATGAGATTTATCGATAAATTTTTTTACTGTTAAAAATTCCGTTTCGTCAAATTTATTTGCCGCAAGAAGCATCAATATATTATTTTTGTGATTCATAAATTAAATATTTTAGTATTAACTACCTGCAAATATAAGGGAAAATAAATTTATCCCTTTCCGGTTAAAAATATAATTTAATCAAATAATTTTTTGCGTAATTGTTTGAATTTCGAATTACAAAATATATATTATATATATGAGAATACCAGAAGAAAAAATTGAAGAAATAAGATCGGCGGTAAATATAGTAGATTTAATTTCCGGATATGTGCAATTACGTAAAAGAGGAAAGAATTATGTAGGTTTATGTCCGTTTCACCAGGAAAAAACCCCTTCGTTTACGGTCAGCGAAGAGAAACAAATTTACCATTGTTTCGGTTGCCATGCGGGAGGGAATATATTTAAGTTTTTAATGGATTTTAAAAGCATTTCTTTTACCGAAGCGGTTCAGGAAGCGGCGGAATATGCTGGAATTACGCTTACATATCAAAAAACCGGAGATGCGGGTTATCAAAATTTACAGGAGGAATATTATGAAATTAACATAAAAGCCGCTAAATACTTTTCCAATAATTTACTTAAAGAATCTAACGGACAAATTGCCAGAGAATATTTTGAAAGAAGAAATATTAAAATAAAAACGCAAAAATTATTTGGATTGGGTTATGCTAAAAACAAATGGGACGATTTTGTAAACTTTTGCAAGAGTAATAAAATCGATTTCGAAAAAGCAAAATTGCTGGGTTTGATTGATTCGAAAGCAAACGGCGAATTCTACGATAAATTCAGAGGGAGAGTGATTTTTCCGATATTTTCTCCCAACGGCAGGGTTATTGCTTTCGGCGGTAGAATTTTAGAAAATACTGATAAAGCCGCAAAATATTTAAATTCACCCGAATCGCCTATTTATTCCAAACGTAAATCTTTATACGGATTATATCATTCCAAAGATGAAATCAGAAAATTAAATAAAGCAATTCTTGTTGAAGGCTATATGGATTTAATTTCTCTTTTCCAAAACGGAATTCAAAATGTTGTTGCTTCATCGGGAACGTCTTTAACCGAAGAACAAATACGGTTGCTTTCACGTTACACAAAAAATATTGTAGTGCTATTTGACGCCGACGAAGCCGGACAAAAAGCCGCAATGCGAAGTATCGAGTTATTACTCAAACAGGATTTCGATATTAAAGTGCTTAGTTTGCCGGAAGGTTACGATCCCGATTCCTACGTTAATAAATTCGGAACCGGGCAATTCGAGGAACAAATACAACGCTCGCAAAATTTTTTGGAATATCAAACAGCACAATTCGAAGCAATGGGCGCATTTGAAGATTCTAGTAAATATGCCGGTGCAATTAGAGAATTGGTAAAAAGTGCATCTTTAGTAAATGATGATCTTAAAAGAAGTCTGCTGTTAAAATCGATTGCAAAAAAATTTAATTTGCGGGAAAAATTATTGGAAAGCGAGCTTGAAAAATTTATGCGGAAATCAACAAGACGAAGCGAAAAAAGAACGGCTTATCAAGTGGATTCTAACGGTATACGAAACGTTTCGGCAAATCTTGCCACTGCTAAAATAGACCCGATGGAAAAAGAAATAATTACCCTTCTCTTTGAAGGCAATGAGGATATTGTAGGACAAATTTTCGATAATATTTCACCCGATGATTTAAAAAACCCTAAGCTGAAAAGTTTGGCGAAAATGGTATTAAAAGAATTTAAGGAACATAATGTTTCTACCGCGCATCTGATTGAAAAAATTAAAGACGAGGAAAGTAAAGATTTTATTCTGTCTTTAACGCTCGGTGAAGTTGCGATAAGTTCAAAATGGAATAAAATTGCAAGCTCCAATTTGGTCGAAAAAGATTTGGAAAAAATTGCAAGCGATACAATTAAAAAATTCAATATTAAAAAATTAGATGAATTAATTAAACAGAAAAATCAAAAATTAACCAATTCAAAAAACGATCAGGAAATAGTAGAGCTGCTTCAGGAAATAAAAGAACTTCAAAAAGAGAAAAAACAAATCATTAATTCAAATAGAGTAATTACATAATTAATGAAAATAAGTAATCCCAATTTATTCGAAATTTTTACCAGAATATGGATTAAAAGATTTGGCAATAATGTTTTTATTGACGAAGTCCCCGGATCTTTTTGGAAATCTTTATCAGATATGGGAATGGATTATGTCTGGTTGATGGGAATTTGGAAAACAAATAAAGAAATAGTTGATAAATACTGTTTTGAAGAAGGACTCGTTGAAAGTTATTCCAAAGCTTTAAGCGATTGGAAGAAAGAAGATGTGGCAGGCTCCCCGTATGCTATTGATGTTTATGATATTAATCCGGTTTTCGGAAATTTGGAACGTTTACAAAATTTAAGGAAAATATTAAAAAAATATAATTTAAAACTTATTTTGGATTTTGTGCCTAACCATTTTAGTGCAGAAACATCGCTTCTTAAAACACATCCTGATATTTTTTTGGAAGCCGGTGAAGATTTTTTTGAAAATGATTCATATACTTATTTTAGACCGGATTTATTACCCGGTAAAATTTTTGCTCACGGAAGGGACCCTTTTTTTCCGGCTTGGCAAGATACAATTCAAGTGAATTACTTTAAAAAGGAAGCCCGTGAATTTATGATACAAACTTTGCTGCGGATTAGTGAAATAGCAGACGGAGTAAGGTGTGATATGGCAATGCTGGATTTGAACCATGTCTTCGAAAATACTTGGGGATCGCTTTTAAGTAAATCGGGATATAATAAACCTCAAAATGAATTCTGGTCGGAGGCAATTTCTGTCGTTAAAAATAAAAATAAAAATTTTATTTTTATTGCGGAAGCTTATTGGGACCTTGAATGGCAGCTACAACAATTAGGATTCGATTATACATACGATAAAAGATTAACCGACCGCCTAAGAGCAAATTACGTTCCGGATATCAAAGCTCATCTTAGAGCCGGGGAAGATTATCAAAAAAAAATGGTAAGATTTATTGAAAACCACGATGAAGAAAGAGCGGTTGCAATGTTTGGCGAAAAACGTTCTAAAGCTGCCGCAACAATTATTTCCACTTTAATGGGAATGCATTTATATTTCGACGGTCAATTTGAAGGGAAGAAAATTAAATTACCCGTTCAATTGAACAGGGAACCTGCAGAAAAACCAAATAATGTAATTTTGAAATTTTATAATAAATTATTGAAAATTACTAAGGACGAAGTATTTAAAAAAGGAAGTTGGAAATTTATAGAAACTCTACCCGCTTGGGATGGAAATACCACTTACGAAAATATACTTGCATGGCTTTGGGTCTTTGAAAGAGAACGCAGACTTATTGTTGTGAATTTTTCTAATGTAAAATCGGTTTGCAGAATTAAATTCAATATTGAACCGGATGAAAATGAAATAGAACTTTATGATCTTTTACACAATAAATCTTATCTTCGTAATGTGGAAGAAATTACTTCAATTGGATTATTTGTCGAGCTAAAATGTTATAAAAGTCATATTTTTAAATATTAATATTTTTCTTTTTTGAACTCAATTGCAAATATGAAAATTGCCGTAATTATTCCCGCCTTTAACGAAGAAAAATCGATTGGTAAAGTAGTCGGTGAAATTCCGGCAGATATTGTTGACGAAATTATAGTCGTTAATAATAATTCAACCGATAGGACGGCGGAAGTTTCGGAAAAAGCCGGAGCTACAGTTTTATATGAGTCGTTTCAAGGTTACGGAGCCGCATGTTTGAAAGGTATTGAATACTGCAAAGGAAAAGATATCGATATTATTGTTTTTATGGACGGCGATTTTAGCGATTATCCCGAAGAGATCACTTTATTAACAGACCCGATTATTAACGGGGAATACGATTTTGTTTTGGGAAGCCGGGTTTTAGGTAAAAGAGAAAAAGGCGCCCTTCCTTTTCAATCTCAAATAGGAAGTATAATTGCCGGAATTTTGATTAAATTGTTTTGGAATGAAAAATATACCGATCTTGGTCCGTTTAGAGCAATAAAATTCGATAAACTTTTAGAGTTGAATATGAAAGATAAATGGTACGGCTGGACGGTTGAAATGCAAATTAAAGCGGCAAAGAAAAAATATAAAATTAAAGAAATACCTGTCAGCTACAGAAAGCGTATAGGAAAATCAAAAGTAACCGGCACAATTAAAGGAACCGTTATGGCAAGCATAATCATTTTAAAAACCATTTTCTCCGAAGCTTTTTCCAAAAATTAATTGTCTTTTCTATCATTTGTACGACATTCTAAAACCCATTAATAAAATAATTTTCAGTTATGGCTAAATTTTCTGTTATAATATCAACTTTAAATGAAGAAAATTACATCGGAAAAACAATTGGAAACTTACTTTCTTTTAAGAAAAAACCGGAAATTATAATTATTGACGGAGGCAGTAACGACGAAACAATTAACATAGTCAAAAAATTCAATTTGAAAATTATTCATTCCAAAAAAGGAAGGGGAGAACAATTAAACAAAGGCGGAAAGAATGCAAACGGTGAAATTTTAGTTTTTTTACATGCAGATACCAGGTTGCCGGAAAATGCTTTTGAATTAATTGAAAAATATTTTGAAAATCCTGAAACAAAAATAGCCCTTTTCAAATTGGGTTTCGATTCTGATAATATTTTATTAAACTTTTATACTCGGTTTACTTCCGTTGATTCGGTGTTCACAAGTTTCGGCGACCAAGCAATAATTATTCGGAAAGAATTTTATTATAAATTAGGTGGTTTTCCGGATCAGCCGATTTTTGAAGATGTTGAGCTGTTAAGGAAAGCCCGTAAAATAACCCGGGTAATTAAATTGCCCGCCGCCGTTATAACATCGGCCAGAAGGTTTAATAAACAAGGAATTATTAAAACACAACTTAAAAATGTTTATTATTTTGCTCTTTATTTTATGGGCGTCAAACCCGATAAGTTGTATAAACAATATTTTAAATTGGAAAAATAAAAAATGAAAAAAAACGGATTAGTTATATTTTCTAAATATCCTGAGGAAGGAAAAATAAAAACAAGATTGGCGGTAACCTTAGGCAATGAAAAAGCATTAAAGTTTTATAACCTTTGCGCCCATAATACATTTAGCGAAGCTTCTAAATTGGATAACAATGTTAACGTGTTTCTTTTTTACTCTGATAAAGAGGATAAAAAGAGAATTAAGCAATGGATTGATAAAGACTTTGTCTTTTTACATCAACATGGCGCCGACCTCGGAAAAAGAATGTTAATCGCATTTAAAGAATTATTCGATAGGGGAATAGAAAAAGTTGTAATTATTGGGACCGATATTCCTGATATGAACGTCAGATTAATTCGTACCGCATTTGATTACCTCGAAAAATTTGATGTTGTTATTGGTCCAACTCCGGACGGCGGTTATTATCTGCTTGGTATGAAAAAATTAATACCGGAATTATTTAGTGGAATTGCTTGGAGTACCGAAGAAGTTTATGCAAAAACCATGATAAAAATAATTGAATTAGGTAAAAACGTAAAAACACTTCCCAAATTATTGGACATTGATACGGAAGAAGATTTGAATGTGTGGTTAAATTCCGAAACATCAATACAAAGTTATCTTTATAATGAAATCAGTTCTTTACTGGAGAAACAAAAAAATGTATAAAACCGTTTTAACAATAATTGTTAACGCGCTTCTGTTCGTAAATATTTTAAGTAATCCCGATTCGTTGTACACTTCAATTCTGAAAAAATATGTGATAAACGGTCTTGTTAATTACAGTCAACTTAAAGTAGACGGACGGTTAAGTAAATATTTGGAATATTTAAATAACAGCGATCCGGATAAATTTAAAAACGAAAACGATAAACTTGCTTTTTGGTTAAATGCATACAACGCATATACGTTAAAAATAATTCTGGACAATTATCCTATAGAAAGTATTAACGAGCTTCATTCCGGCGGTAGAATTCTTGCCCACATTTTTAAGACTACAATATGGGATAAAGACTTTGTACGCATCAATCATAAAAGAATTACGCTTAACGATATAGAGCATAAAATAATCCGGAAAAAATTCAAAGAACCCAGAATCCATTTTGCTTTGGTCTGTGCGGCGGTTAGTTGTCCGCCTTTACGCAACGAGGCTTATTTGGGCAATAAGTTGGATGAGCAATTAACCGGTCAAGCTAAAAGATTTTTTAACGACAGCACTAAAAATTATTTTGATATTAATAATCGAAAGGCAAAACTCTCTAAAATAATGGATTGGTACGAAGATGATTTTGGGGAAAACGACGAAGAGGTTTTGTTATATATTTCGCAATTTTTACCTGCCGGGATTGCAGAAGATATAAAAAATAATTTAAGCGAATGGGATATTGATTATCTTTCTTATAATTGGGATTTGAACGAATATAAAACTTCGGATTAATTCTTCATTTTCTTTTTCTGTCGAATTTAGAAGCTAAAAATTCGTAAATCCCCGCCGGTAATAACCCTATTAAACGCGAGCTAATTACCATTGGCAATGGAAATTGTATAATTCTTTTCCCTTTTTTAATTCCGTTAAATATTATAGATGCGGCTTTATCAACCGGCATCAACATTGGCATTGGAAAATTATTTTTAGCGGTCATTGCAGTTTTTACGAAGCCCGGTTTAACGGTAATTACTTTTACATTATATTTTTTTAACTCAACGCTTAAACCTTCCAAGTAAACTGAAACCGCAGCTTTACTTGCGCAATAAAAACCGCTGCCTGCAAAACCCCTGTTATCTGCAAGACTGGAAACGCCTACTATTGTTCCGCTTTTTCTTTCCAAAAACAATGGGAGTAGCTGTTCCAGAGGATAAACAATTCCGAAGAAATTTGTCCCTATTATTGCTTCGGCTTTATGCGAATCGAAATTTTTAACCGACATTAAGTACGATTGTCCTGCATTAAATATTGCAATATCTATCGAATCGAAATTTGTTTTTATATCAGCAAAAGTATTGCTAACTTCGGAGCTGTTGCTAACATCGCATTTGTATAAATAAATTTCGCCGTTGTTGCCGCTTAGTTCGTCTTTTAGTTCCTCAAGTTTTTCCGTACGGCGGGCAATAAGAATTAATTTATTTCTTTCTTTGGCAAATAATTTTGCCAAAGCTTTGCCAATTCCGCTTGAAGCACCGGTGATTAATACCGTTTTATTATTAATTTTCATCGAAAAACTCTTTGGAAATAATTTTACCGGCCGATTCAAAATCCGGTCCTTCAATCCAATTTATTTTAATTCCGCTTCTTTCCATTTTTCTAAACCAAGTCATTTGTCGTTTTGCAAATTTATGAATAGCGCTGTTAAGTTTCTGGAACATATCGTTATAGTTTAACTTTCCGGATAAGTACAAACTAACATATTTATATTCAAGACCAAAAAACATTAGTTTTTCCAAAGTAATTCCGTTTGCCATTAAATTTTCCACTTCTTCAACCATTCCGTTTTTCAATCGATTTTTTAATCTATTAGTAATATTCCGCTTTATTAATTCGCGTTCCAATTTAATACCTATTATTAACGGATTAAGTTTAGGATATTCGTTTGATTGGGAATTTGTACTTTGTTCGGCTACTATTATTGCTTTTATTACCCGGTTTTTTATTTTGAGATCGGTAGTATTATGCAATTTCGGGTTAAGCGATTTAAGAATTTCCGTTAACTCTATAACCGGTAATTTATTTAGTTCATTTATTCTTTTTTTGTTGAAATCGATTTCTTTTAAATTGTAATTGCTAAGTACGGCGTTAAGATACAAACCCGTTCCTCCAACCAGAAAAGGGATTTTATTTCTTCCTGTTATTTGTTTGAAGGTTTCGTAAAATAATTTGCGGAACCGGAACACGTTAAATTCTTCCGAAGGTTCTATAATATCTATTAAATGGTATGGAATTAAACTTCCGTTTACAACATAATCCTGTAAATCTTTTCCCGTTCCAATATCCATTCCTTTATACACTTGGCGCGAATCTGCGGAAATTATTTCTCCGTTAAAACGATCGGCGAGCAATGCGGCTAATTTGGTTTTACCAACTGCCGTTGGACCTAAAACCGTTATGAGGTCGTATTTCATTAAATTATTAAATTACCGGACAGGCAACTGAATATTAACTGTAGTTCCCTCGTTCGGTTTGCTTTCAATGGAAATTTTACCGTTATGGTCTTCAACAATTTTTTTGGTGATTGCCAAACCAAGTCCGGGACCTTTCGAGTTTCCAAAAGAAGTAAACGGTTCAAAAACCTTTTCTAAATTTTGGGCTTCAATTCCGGTTCCTTTATCTTCAAAAGTAATATTTACGTAATTATTTTCGCGTGAGGTACCAACGAATATGTTTCCGCCTTCGGGTAAAGCTTGACATGCATTTTTAATAATATTGTAAAAACATTGGTAAAATTCTTTTGAATCGATATACACATTAACATCACCGGAAAGTTCCGTAATTATATCGCAATTATTTGTACGCGTAAAAGGTTCAACGCGATTAATAAATTCTTTAAGCGTATCGTTTAAGCTTTTATTCTCTTTACGTAAAATCAAAGAGCCTTCAGTATAGTTTGAAGTTGTAAGAATAAGATCGGAAACTTGGTTTAATTGTTCTAAAAGCATATCAACAACTTGTTTAATTTCGCGCGGCAAGTTTTTTTGACTAAGATGTTCGGCGTACCGTTTACTTACCAGCACTGGCTTTTTAATATCCTGAATCAGGAAACTACCCATTTTACCAAGCGAGGAATTTCTTTCCGTTTCCAAAAGTTTTTCTACCAACGAAGCATTTTCCAATGCAATAGAAGCATGCGAAGAAAGGGCATTCAAAAACCACTCGTCCTTTTCGTTAAAAGCACCGTTTGCGCTATTTAAAAGTTGTAAAACTCCAATAATTTCTTCTCTTTTGTTTTTTATGGGATAGCATAAAATTGTTTCGGTTTTGTACCCGCTTTCTTTATCGAATGATTCATTAAATCTTTTATCGTTATAAGCGTCTTTAATATTAATAACTTCATCATTTTTTGCTGTCCATCCGGCAAGGCCTTCACCGAATTTAAGTCTTATTTCTTTTAATTCGTCGCCCAACAAAACTTTCGACCATAATTCATGCTTCTGTTTATCGACTAAATATAGCGTTCCGCGGTCTGCATTGGTTAAATCTACGGCAACGTCCACAATGCTTTTCAGAACGTCGTCAAGTTTTATATTCGAATTAACCAATTGCGCAGCTTTAATTATCATCTCCAGCTGTTCTTTAGTCATTATATCCTCATCGTTAATTATTTTATTTTTGTAAAGATATGCCGGATTCATATCCGGTTCGTTTGTTATCAGGTCATCGGAAAGATCATTATGGGTTTCTTCGCCCAAATCGTTCATTAATTTTTCAACGGTATTTATTTCCTGATTATCGGAAATATTTTCGGAATTTTTACTCTCTCCCGTTTCAAATTCATTTTTGAAATTTTCGTTTTCCAAATTATTTTGATTGTTATTTGAAATATCCATTTCTCCCCCGTAAGGTAAATTGTTTTGTAGAACCGTATCATTTTCGTTTGAAAAGTTACTTGTTGGATCAACCGGAAATTCGTGATTTACCGGAAGAGTATCTTGAATTTTTTCGGAAATATCATTGACCAGATTTTCGTTTTCGGCTAAGTGAAATTGTTCTGAAGCGGCAATATTGTTTTCAACAGGTTCGGTTATTTCGCTAATATCTATTTTTTCCGTTTCTATTGCTTGCTTGTTTTCAACATGGTTTACGCTTTCGTCAAAAATATTTTCCACAAGTGTTTCGTCTACAAAATTTTCCATATAACTATCATCGTCAATTGGAACGTTAGTAGAAAGATTAACGGCTATTTCCTGGTTTTGGTCGATGAGTTTGTTTACCTCTGTTCTATTTAACCTGATAAGGTATGAATCGGTAATTGCGACTGCGGTTGTATTCCTTTTAACGTCTTTAAGAAACTCTTCTTCGCCAAAAAATTCGTTTTCGCCGAAAACCGAAGATAAAGTTTTTCCGGTTTCCTGTTTTTTAAGCAAATTGATCTCTCCGTTAACAACCAAATAAATCGATTCGGCATCGTCACCACGGTTAAATAAAATTTCACCTTCGTTAATTGATATAAATTCGCCGTTTATACTGGCAAGATCAATTCCAGATATGTCAATATTTTCTAACAGCTTATTATTTTGTAAAGCTAAATAAGTTTGATTTTCCATGGGTCCAAATACAATGTTTAATTTATTTCATAAAGATAAAAATTTTCTTTTTTTGTTCAAAATGTTAAGATTTTAATTATAATTATTAATTTGTATAAATTTGTTCAAAAATGCAATATTTCATATATCTTAATAATCATTCTAACCCTCTGTTTTAACGGATTAGGATAATAAGCCGTGTTATAGTAAATTTCAACTCCGTTTTTTATGAGTTATTTAAGTAATCATATTGAATCTTTTTGTTAGAAAGTACATCAAATTTAATGGATGAGAAACAATTAATAGAAAAAGCGAAACAAGGCGACGCGGCGGCTCTTACCGAGTTGGTAAAAAGATATGAGCAAACTGTTTATAATTTTGCCTTTAAAATTTGCAGGGATAAGGAAAGAGCCGAGCATACAATGCAGGAAACATTTTTAAGCATGGTGAAATCGTTGCATCAATTTTCCGGTAATTCCAAATTATCGACGTGGTTGTATACGATTGTAAGTAATCATTGCTTAATGTTAGCGCGTTCTAAAAAGAATAAAAATCTTACTTATTTGGAAGATGACGATGCATTAGTGAACAATGTTCATTTACATGAATGGAAAGTAACCCCTGATAAAGTAACGGAAAACAATGAGTTGCGCGAGGTTTTGGATAAATCGATTGAGAAACTTCCTTATGATTACAGAATAATTTTTATTCTGAGGGATGTTGAAGGATTTTCGACGGAAGAAACGGCTAAGATGACAAATTTATCCGTTCCGGCCGTTAAATCCCGTTTACATAGAGCAAGGGCATTTTTGAGGAATGAATTAAATGAAACCTTTGGCGAATAAAAAAAACAATATAACTTGCAAAGAAGTTATGCATCACCTCTGTGAAAATTTAGGCGAGGATCTCAATTCGCCTAAATGCGCTGCAATTAAAAATCATCTTGATAATTGCGAAAACTGTCAGAGCTATTTTAAATCAATTGAAAGTACTATTCTCTTTTACAAAAAATACGATGTTAAACTTTCCGAAGATGGGCATAAAAGATTACTCGATTTTTTAGGATTGAAAGAATAACAGTTTATTTTTCATGATGGTTATTCTTTAATCAATTTCATTTTTAGTTTCAAAGGTAAACCGCTAACCACCAAATTATACGAATCGTCAATCCATTTGTAAATTTTACCGTCCGGAATTCCGCTGTTAAGTTCAATTGTATTCCAATGTTTCTTGTTCATGTGATATCCCGGTTTTACGCCGGAATAAGTTTCCCTTAATTCAATTGCTTTTATCGGGTCGCATTTTAGGTTTATGCTGAACGGCGGATTAAGATCCATTAAACAAAACATTTTATTTGCTACTTTAAAAACCAGGGTATTATCATCGAAAGGGAAGCTTTCCGCAGCGCTTTTTTTTGATAAACAATAATTTCTTATGAGTTCAATATCCATTATCTTTGTACTAACAGTTCATATTAATGAAGCAATATATTTAATTTAATTCATTTTTATGAAACTATTATAACTTATTTTTGTATTATTAAGATAAACTCAAAATTTGGATGGAGAATATGAAATATTTACTTGCTGCAGTAATTTTACTCTTTTCTGTTGAAAGCTGCGATGCCCAAACTGCCCACCCGAAAGTGGAAAAAACGACTGTGCTTGATACTAACGGTGTGGTAACCCCCGAAGATTACTTCCCTCAAATTGAAAAAGTAATAACAAAAATATTTTCAAGATATCATTATAAACATATCAAAGTAACGGATTCGCTTTCATCGGTTATTTTCGATAACTTATTGAAATCGTTGGATTATAATAAACTTTATTTTCTCAAATCGGATATAGAAAAATTTGAAAAATATAGAACTCAATTGGACGATGATCTTAAAAAAGGTATAATTACACCGCCTTATGATATCTTTAACGTTTATAAGAAAAGAATTAATTCCCGCACTAAATATATATTGAACAGATTAAAACAAAAGTTCGATTACACAATTGACGAATATTACGAACCCGACAGAAAAAACGCCGATTGGGCGCAGTCGGTAGACGAGTTAAACGAACTTTGGCGGAAAAGATTAAAATATGAATCGCTAAACTTAAAACTGACCGGGAAAAAAGAAGACAAAATAATCGAAACTTTAAGTAAACGGTATGAAAATTATCAAAAAGCAATTCTTCAATATAAATCGGAAGATGTGTTTGAACTGTTCGAAAATACTTTTGCTAATGCGGTCGATCCGCACTCGGCTTATTTGTCCGCCAGGGAATCTGAGAACTTCGATATAAGAATGAAACTTTCTTTGGAAGGAATAGGTGCGCAATTAAGAACCGAAAACGATTATACCAAAGTTGTTAAAATTATTCCCGGTGGACCTGCCTATAAAAGCGGGCTATTGCATGCAGACGACAGAATTGTTGCCGTGGGGCAAGGACCCAAAGGGGAATTAGTAGACGTTATAGGTTGGCGTATTGATGACGTTGTTGATCTTATAAGAGGTAAAAAAGGTACAACCGTACGGTTGGCAATTTTAAAAGCAAACGCTTCGGCCGATTTACCTCCCGATACTATTGCAATTGTAAGAGATAAAGTGAAATTGGATGAAAGAGCCGCTCAAAAAGAAATATTCCAATTGGACGAAACGGGGCATCATTTTAAAATAGGCGTAATTAAAATACCCAGTTTTTATGTCGATTTTGAAGCCAAACGAAAAGGCGATCCTAATTATAGAAGTACTACACGCGATGTGCATAAATTATTGGATACGCTTAAACAAGAAAATGTCGACGGAATTGTAATCGATTTAAGAAATAATGGCGGCGGATCTTTGGAAGAAGCAATATCACTTTCGGGTTTGTTTATTAAAAAAGGTCCTATCGTTCAAGTTAAAAATTCAAACGGAACGGTGGATGAGGGCGATGATCCCGACCCTTCTATAATTTATGACGGTCCCTTGGGAATTTTAATCAACAGGTTCAGCGCATCGGCTTCGGAAATTTTTTCGGCAGCTTTGCAAGACTATGGAAGAGGACTGATTATAGGCGAACAATCATACGGAAAGGGAACGGTTCAAAATTTAATCGATTTGGACAGATTCCTTCCTTATTTGGGATCGGAAGCAGGCGAATTGAAATTGACCATAGCAAAATTTTATAGGATAACAGGCAGCAGCACTCAAAATCTTGGCGTTATTCCCGATGTTAAAATGCCTTCCGCAATTGATCCCGATGAGTTTGGCGAAAGCTCAAATCCGAGCGCACTTAAATGGGATATGATTAAACCGACGAGTTTTCAAAAGTTTGGAGATTTATCTTCCGTTATTCCAAAACTGATTAAACAGCATGAGGAAAGAATTAAAAACGAAACTGAATTTAAATATATGTTTGAGGATATTGCGGAATATAAAGCTAATAAGAAAAAGAAAAAATTCTCACTTTTGGAAAGTAAACGTAAAAAAGAGCGCGAAAAAAACGAAGCTAAACGCAAGGAAAGGGAAGAAGCCCGTAAAAAAGTAAAAGAACTAAAGCTTAAAAGAAAAGGGGAAGTTGATGATAAATATCTTAAAATTGACGACCCGATATTGGAAGAAAGCGGACATATTGTTGCCGATTTGATACTCGATACAAAAAACCAATCGGACGGGAAGTAATTTTAATCCGGCAATTATATATATATGAGCAAAACCAATGCAATTAGAATTTTAGAACGGGAAAAAATCGACTTTGATGTTGTTACCTATGATTTTAATGAAAATGAATTAGATGCCGTTTCGGTTGCGAAAAAAATCGGTAAAAATCCCGAAACGGTTTTCAAAACTTTAGTTGCAAGGGGAAATAAAACCGGGATAAATGTTTTCTGCATTCCCGGTAATTTTGAATTGAATCTTAAAAAAGCTGCTAAAGTTAGCGGAAATAAATCTGTTCAACTTATAAAAGTAAAAGAATTGTTTCCTCTAACGGGTTACATTCGCGGGGGTTGTTCGCCTATTGGTATGAAGAATCATTATCCGGTTTTTATCGATGAAACGGCGCAAATTTTCGAATCG
>Ga0256841_1000372_pt1 | contig 47917 bp, 32 predicted proteins | sample 356308metaG_FD_185971 | JGI IMG/M metagenome (GOLD analysis project Ga0256841, IMG submission 185971) | Hydrothermal vent microbial communities from Mid Atlantic Ridge, Atlantic Ocean - 356-308 | ecosystem: Environmental > Aquatic > Marine > Hydrothermal vents | place: Atlantic Ocean: Mid...
TAAAGCGGTAGAAGGCTTCATAAAAATAACAGGAGAAGAGGGAACAGCATTTTTAAGTTCCTTGGCGTGATTGATGTAATTGCGGCCTATACAGAATATTTTCACAAGCTTAGGTTTTTGTACAACAATGATTTTAAAACAAGGTAGGCAAAGATAAAAAAATTCCCCCTATCTCAGGGGGGACGGCTCTTCAAAATCGTATTCTAAAACTCGCATTCTGAGATAGATGCTCCAAACCGGGTCTGTACCCTTCACAAGAAATACGGAATAAAACAGGATGAAAGCCTGTCGGATTAGCCAATAGAAAAGCCCCGAAATATGCATTCCGGGGCTTTTCATGAGGTTGATTTAACAGTTGCAGCTTAATAGCAGCAAAAAGTTCGATTTCGTTTTCCGTCTTTACAGGTGCAAATGATGTGCCAAACTTTCTTTTTTCATACCTTTGTCTCCATAACTAATAATGCATGACAGAGAAGAGCAAGTATGAAATGCGGGGTGTTTCCGCTACCAAATCAGAAGTACACGATGCCATCAAACACCTGGACAAAGGCTTGTACCCCACTGCATTTTGTAAGATTTTACCGGATATTGTCGCCGGTGATCCTGACTTTTGCAATATCATGCATGCAGATACCGCCGGAACAAAAACAAGCCTGGCCTATATGTATTGGCGCGAGACCGGGGATATGTCTATCTGGTCAGATATCGTTCAGGATGCCATCGTGATGAATACGGACGATATGGGTTGTGTAGGCTGTGTTGACAATATCGTCATTTCCTCTACGATAGGACGCAACAAACACCTTATATCAGGTGAGATAATCGCAGCACTCATTCGTGGAGCCTCTTCCTTTTTTGAAGGTATGAAATCGTTGGGTGTAGGAATTCATTTAGCCGGCGGAGAAACTGCGGACGTTGGGGATATTGTTCGAACACTAGATGTAGGATATACCACCTTTGCCCGGATGCGAAAGGAGGCATTGGTCATTAATACTATTCGCCCCGGTGATGTCATCGTAGGTCTTTCTTCCTCCGGTCAGGCAAGCTATGAAACACGTTATAACAGCGGCATCGGTAGCAATGGACTCACTGCTGCACGTCATGATGTCTTAAACAAACAGTATCGCTCCAAGTACCCCGAAGCCTTTGACCCCAATACGCCCGAAGCCTATACTTTTACCGGAAGTCGATCTCTGCTGGATAAAGTCAAGACCGATTATGGCACTTTTACCGTAGGCCAATTGCTGCTCTCCCCGACCAGAAGTTATTTGCCATTGCTCAAAAAAATCCTGGATGCCGCTCAAGATAAAATCCACGGAATCATTCATTGTACGGGAGGTGGCCAAACCAAAGTATTGAAGTTTGTTGATCAGGTCCATATCATCAAAGACCAATTGATGGATATCCCGCCGGTCTTTCAACTCATTCAAGAAGAATCCGGAACTTCCTGGCAAGAGATGTATCAAGTATTCAACATGGGACATAGACTAGAGTTTTACCTCGATGAAAAAGAGGCTTCTACCCTTATCGATATCGCAGCCTCTATGCATGTGGATGCCCAAATTATAGGTCGGGTAGAGAAAGCCGAGAACCGTCATCTCACTATCCAATCCCCCTATGGAACCTTTCAATATTCAGAAGGATGAGTACCCCCCCAATAAAAGATGAAGACCTTATCCTCCTGTATTACTCCGGAGCATTGGATGACCTTACGCGCCAATCTGTTGAAGAAAGAGCCAAAAACGATCCAAAATTCGGAGCATTGTTCCAACTTTATAAAATAGAATCTTCTGATAGTTTAAATTTTCCTACTATGCCAAATATCAAATTCACTCCTCCCGACCACAAAAAACCCAAACCCCGATACAATGTACTTATTATTCTCATCTTGTTATTAATCCTGGTTCTAGCCATTTTATTCTTCTTATAATCACCCTAAATCCCGTTTAAACAGCGGAAGGTGGGGGGTTTACCAACGGATTTGATGTAGAATATATCGTAGAGACGGGAGGTTTCCCGTCTCTACAGGATGGTTTATTTGAACACCAGGATTTGGTTTCAAATAAATTGGAAACGCCATTAGGGGAGGGCCTTGGAACGCCGTTTAAACAGGGGGCGGCAAGGGAAACCAGGGGATAAAAAAAAGGCCCGAATTCACACTACTGCAAATCCAGGCTCTTCGACTAAGGTCTCAAAATAAGAAAACTACTTCTTTGAGTCTATAATAAACGAAACGCTACTCGTTTCTACACTCTTTTAGAATATGAACATGGGTATTATCGGTGGGATATTAAAGGGTTAAAAAATCTTACTTTCCACCCTTTAACGGCGTAAAGGTACAAAAAGTTTTATGTTACGAAGAAAAATAATATATCTTTTTTTATAATTTTTAAGTAATAAGCTTATAACGGGTTATCACTCAAGGAGGGGGGACGCAAAGCAAAATAAAAAATGCCAATCCCAGGGGATTAACGATCTGAGCATTGGGATGCTTATCGGGGTATGGGGAAACCTTATAAATAAAGGGAGGACAGATAAAAGGGAATAACTTCCAAAAGGATTCTTTAGCGAAATTTGTATTTTTTCAGGGAAAGCGGGCATTAATTCCTACAAAGCCTCTATCTTTGCACTCCGATTTTATGCCCAGATGGTGAAATTGGTAGACACGCAAGGTTGAGGGCCTTGTGCTCGATTTAGGGCGTGCAGGTTCGACTCCTGTTCTGGGCACCATTTTCCTTCCTTTTTTTAAATACTGACCCAACCCATTTAATTTTTTTTCAGTCTATACATCAGAGCATTGGGAAAAAAGTCCTATTTTGTGGTGTAATTACTTCAAAGCCAAATTAAATGGATGAATCAGCTAGTCGTTATTAGCAGATTGATGTAGCGGGTATGACCAAAAAGAAAGACATACTGGAACTTATCGAAGGGTGCAAGCAAAATGACCGCCGCGCACAGGAGGCTATTTATCGGTTGTATTTCCCAAAGATGTTTGGGATGTGTATGAAGTATTTAAAAGAGGAAAACAAGGCTATTGAAGTATTAAATGATGGATTTATGCGTGTTTTTCAAAAGGTGGACACCTTTGGTTTCAACGGTTCATTTGAAGGGTGGGTACGAAGGATCGTCTATCGCTGCATCATGGATCATTTTAACCGACATTCGAATTACAAAGAAAATGTCTTATTGCAAGAGCATGAAAAGCAAACCAATGAAACCGCCTTGGATAAGCTGTATTCCGAAGATCTGTTGACATTGGTACATGCATTGCCACCACAAGCACAGCGAGTCTTCCGGCTTTTTGCGCTTGAGGGATTTAGTCATAAGGAAATAGCAGACCAACTCCAAATAAGTGTTGGGACTTCCAAATGGCTGTACTCCAATGCACGTCAACGCATGCAAAAATTAGTACAACAAAACGGCTTATCTCTATGAGAAAACAACAATCCTATAATCGACTGCCCGTAGATAAGGGCTGGGAAAAGATGCAGGTATTGCTGGATCAAAATATGCCTGTTGCAAAATCCGATAAACGGAAAAAATGGCTATACTTATCCTTGCTTGTACTCCTTCTAATATCATTAAGCGGGGGTGTCTTCTATTGGTATTTCCCGAAAGAACACATACCACCTTCCCGTCCTTCCATTTCCTCCGATCGAATTGAATCTCCATTATTTCTCCGTAGTATACCGAAGACCTCAACCTTCGAAAAAAGCCATTCTTCTGCTCCTACTACCGAAACTTCTACTCAAATACCTCCTTCGACAAATAAGCCAATAACCTCTGTCAAACAAACGATTCTCAGAAACTCCGATTCGTACTCAAATAAGCTAGATGACCAAGCCACTGCTCTGTCAGTTAAATCAAAAGTTCTTTCTACAAGAACTAATAAAAGTACTTTCTCTACCTCAAAGAAAGTCGCTTCACTTGTGCTGTCTACCGAATCAAAACAATCCTCCCACATTTCATCCTCTAGCACCGTGGTTCCTATAAATACCCTTAAGTCAACCATTTCATACCCCAAAAAAATAATCCATACTATCCAGCCCACCATCATCAATACTCCATCGCGACTATCTATATCAAAGAAACCGATATTGGCAGTGCATGTCGGTTATACGGGGATTGAACAAAAAGGGGGATGGGCTGGAATGAGCTATGATAAAAAATTAAATGACAGATGGGCGTGGACTACGGGTTTGGAAGTAGCCGGTTTGTACAATAAAAACTTGCTTCACACCAGTACAATACGTCAAGAGCAGTTCGAAATATATCCCGGACCAATATTGCCTCACAATAATCCGCCAACTTCAACCAGAAATCAAGCATATGAGTATCAAAGGGAGAGCCTGAACACCACAAAGACACTTTCCGAAACGCTTCACTCAGGTATCCGTTACCGATGGACTCCCCATACTACCTTAAGTATCGAAGGGGTACTTACTGCTTATCAATATAAAATAGCCTATATGGAAAACTTCGTATTGACAGATCCAGAACAAATTAATCAACAGGTAAATAGTGATGTCTTACCTTCCTTCACCCTGCTCTATCCCGAACGCGACCTAAAAGACAAGGGCGTCCTGGCCGGTCTACAAGCGGGTATTTCACAAAAACTTTTCAACCGCTTGCATCTATTCCTACACGGAAAGTGGTTAAGACCTATTGTACCAAATTCCAAGACATCCCTTGATAACGGAAGGGTTGTTCAACCCAATAATACGCCGTACCAACCTGATTTGCTCAACGTCTCGTTAGGTCTAAGTTATCATTTTACTTTGTAGATTTATCGAAGAATTGTATTCATCTTAAGACCAAAGTATTAACACTATTTAGAATGGAAAGCCCTACGATCACAGTGTCGATACAAAATTAGCCATTTTACATTGTACTTATATCGCACATAAGAGATTAGACCTCCAATAAGGGTAAATGAAGGAGTTCTTAAATATAGTCAAATAGAAATACCAAAAATGGCTCAGCATCTAGCATGTTGTTTGGCTTAGGACGCTTTTCATTCCCCCATGTTGCATTTCAGCTGAATTAGCAGTAAAAATACGCGCTAAAATTCCCTAGGGGCAGCCATAGATTTGCATCTTTGCAGGCATAAATAAAAACTATGTTTGTAGATACACACACGCATCTGGATGCATCAAAATTTGAAGAGGATATAGATCTCGTGATCCATAATGCATTGGAAAAAGGAGTTGAGATTATGATGATGCCCAATGTCGACCCATCCACGCATCAGGGAATGATGTCTGTTCATATGAAATGGCCGGACAATTGCCTTCCTATGATCGGGATACACCCATGCTCTGTAAAAAAAGACTTTAAAAGTCAAATCGAATGGGTCAAACGGGAAGTTGCATTGGGGAAATACTATGCGGTCGGGGAGATTGGTATTGACCTGTATTGGGACACCTCCTTGAGAAAGGAACAAGAGGAGTGCTTTAGAAGCCAAGTAGAATTAGCAGCAAATCATCAACTTCCCGTCAACATTCACTCTAGGGAAAGTATCGATTTATGCATTGAACACATAGAGGATTTAAAGAAGTCAAATCCTGAACTCACCGGAATTTTTCATTGTTTTACAGGCACGGCGGAGCAAGCGAAGCGAATAGTAGACATCGGTGGGTTTTTGATGGGTATCGGCGGAGTCTTGACCTTCAAAAACTCCAATCTCAAGGAAGCAATTCGGGAAATTTCCCTAGATTATATTGTTCTTGAGACAGATGCCCCTTATCTTACCCCACACCCTTACAGAGGCAAGCGCAATGAACCAGCATACATTCCATTCATCGCTCAATCCTTGGCGGAGTTGTATGAATTGCCTCTTGCTGTAATTGAGGAGCGGACGACAGAAAATGCGTTGCGCATTTATAAATTAACCCACTAGCAATAAAGTCGGCGTCTAATATCAGAGTATCGTATAAGAGGGATTATAATTTAACCAGAATAAATTCAACTGTTCTATAGTATTAGGACAATAACCATGTGATATCCCACGTATGATTATCTTTGGGGGTACTAAAGAACGAAGAACATGTCAAAAACAGTCTTAATAACAGGAGGAGCGGGATTTATCGGCTCTCATTTATGTGATCGATTTATAGAGGAAGGTTATACAGTCTATGTTATGGACAACCTGATTACGGGGACATTGGACAATATAGAGCATTTGTTTGGTCATCCTTCCTTCCGCTTTTATCACCACGACGTCAGCAATTTTGTACATATACCAGGACCTTTGGATTATATTCTACATTTTGCTTCTCCGGCCTCGCCTATCGATTATCTCAAGATGCCGATACAGACTTTGAAGGTAGGATCATTGGGGACACATAATTTACTTGGTTTGGCCAAGTCCAAGGGAGCGCGGATTCTCATCGCCTCAACATCGGAAGTTTATGGGGATCCTGAAGTGCATCCTCAGACGGAGGAGTATTGGGGGCATGTCAACCCGATAGGGCCGAGGGGGGTGTACGATGAAGCCAAGCGATTTCAGGAAGCTATGACGATGGCTTATCACACCTATCACGGATTAGAAGTGCGGATAGTTCGTATCTTTAATACTTATGGACCCAAGATGCGATTAGATGACGGGCGTGCGTTACCCAACTTTATGAGCCAGGCACTGAAGGGGGAAGACATCACTATATATGGAGACGGGAGCCAGACGAGATCCTTTTGTTATGTAGATGATCTAGTGGAGGGAATCTATCGCTTGCTACTGAGTGACTATAGCAATCCGGTAAATTTGGGCAACCCGGAAGAAATAACTATTTTGGATTTTGCCAAAGAGCTTATTGCCCTGACCGGAAGCCGATCTAAAATCGTTTATCGGCCACTTCCGGAGAACGACCCATTGCGCCGAAAGCCTGATATTACTCGAGCGCAAGAGATATTGGGGTGGTCTCCGGTCATTGGTCGGGGAGCGGGATTAAAAAAGACATTATCTTACTTTGAACATGCTGTAAAGGCATAAAATTATTCTACAATTATGACATCCTCAACTAAGAGAAAAGTACTTATTACCGGGGGGGCGGGATTTATCGGTAGCCATTTGGTCAGAAGAATGGTCAACAGGTATCCGGAATACGAAATATTCAATCTGGATGCATTGACCTATGCAGGTAATCTAGCAAACTTAAAGGATATCGAGTCGCAGCCAAACTACCATTTCATACGAGCAGATATCAATGATTTTAAACAAATTCTCGAACTTTTCAAGACACACGTCTTTGATGGAGTTATTCATTTGGCAGCAGAGTCACATGTAGACCGGTCTATTACTGATCCGCTTGCATTTGTACACACCAATGTACTAGGGACGATGCATTTACTGTATGCAGCAAAACAAGTTTGGGGGAAGAATTTTGAAGACAAGCGCTTTTATCAGGTATCTACTGATGAAGTTTACGGCAGTCTCGGGGATACCGGTCTATTTAGGGAAGATACGCCTTATGATCCCCGTTCCCCTTATTCAGCATCTAAGGCTTCGGCGGATCACTTTGTCAGGGCTTATTTTCACACTTATCATATGCCGGTGGTGCTGAGTAATTGCTCCAATAATTACGGTCCATACCAATTTCCTGAAAAGCTCATTCCTCTAGTGATTAATAACATCCTTCACCGTAGGAATCTTCCTGTATATGGAGATGGCACTAATATTAGGGATTGGTTGTGGGTAGAAGACCATGCGGAGGCCATAGATGAGATCTTTCACCGAGGAATAACGGGAGAAACCTACAATATCGGAGGAAATAACGAAATGCAAAACATCGAGTTGGTGCGATTGTTGTGTGATATAACGGATAGGGCCTTAGGGAGGCCGGAGGGGCAAAGCCGCGAATTAATCACTTTTGTCAAAGATCGACCGGGACACGACCAAAGATACGCTATCGATGCTTCTAAAATAAAGAAAGACCTCGGATGGGAACCAAGGACCGTACCCGAGGAAGGATTTGGAAAGACAGTGGAATGGTATCTCAAAAATGAATCCTGGCTCAAGGCGGTAACGAGCGGAGCGTATATGAAATATTATGAAAAGCACTACACTTCTTAAATAACGTCTGTCTAATTATGTACAAGGTTATAGTATTCATCGTAGTTTTATTTTGCATTCCTACCACGTATGGTCAAACAATAGATGAAGACCTGATACACAAGGAACTCCAAGGGAGAAATATCGATGAAGAGGAACTTATGAAGCGGTTGGAGGCAAAAGGTGTGCACACGGATCAGCTCTCTGAATTGACGCCGGAAGAATTGGTCGATCTGAAAGGAGTAGTAGAAGAGACCGTCAAAGAGATGGAGGAGGAGAAGGATAAGACTCCTGTTTTATCAGAAACAGAGGTTCCTCCCCCGGTTAAAAAATCTCAATCAAACGTGGATAAAACCCCACCTACCCAGACAGATCCGATTAAAAAAACAATTTCCAAAAAAGTAATTCCTGTCTATGGCAAATCTATTTTTACGGGGAGCCTTCCTCTATTTGAAAGGACGGATGACGCCAATGTCCCCGACCAGTATGTACTGGGATCAGGAGATCAAATCAGCGTTTCGATTTGGGGTATCTCACAATTGAATAGAAATTATGAGATCAACTCTGCCGGATATATCCACCCACAAAAAATGCCAAGACTGTACCTAAAGGGATTGACCTTACTTCAAGCAAAACAACTGCTTCGGGACAAGTTTCGTCAATTTTATCCATTCAATAAACAAGAATTTGAAGTCTCACTTAACCATATAAGGACTATCACTGTACATATTTACGGCGAAGTCAATCACCCCGGAGGGTACAACATTCCGGCAACCAACACCGCTCTGAATGCTTTGGTTGCTGCCGGTGGGCCGGATTCGTTGGGTAGTATTAGAAAAATCACTTTAAACCGGGGGCAACAAAAAATAACAGTTGACATCTACAAATGGCTCGATCATCCGGAGTATGCATATCAACTCTATCTGAATGATAATGATGTCATTTATGTACCTGTGGCCAATCATATCGTGGAGATAAAAGGAGCCGTTTATAGGCCTATGCAGTATGAAATGGTAAAAGGAGAACAATTATCTGACCTATTGGGGTATGCAGGGGGATTGAAGCCTAATGCTTATCGAGAAAACATCAATATTACTCGTTATGAAAAGGGTAAAAAAATTATAAAGAGTATTCCTTGGACCCAACTTCAAAAAGAACATCGTGATTTTCAACTAATGCCGGGAGATCAAATCGAAGTAAAAACACTCAATGAGCTCGATAAGGAGCTGGTTAGCATCCAAGGTGCCGTAGAATATCCGGGCAATTATGCCTGGACCCCTCAGACACATATTGCAGATATCCTGGACAAAGCAAAGCTATTAAAGCGAGCAAAGCTGGATATAGCTTATGTAACGAGGTTCCATCCTGACAGTAGTTCTGAGATGATTAAAGTACGGCTTTCACCTGCGCTTTCTGACCCGGACGACAAGAATAACATCTTATTACTTCCCAATGATTTGATTTCTATTCTGGATATGAAGAAATTAATGAAAGAACAGTATATTGAGATTATTGGCTCAGTATACCGACCCGGGAAATTACCGTATGACAAGAGTCAAAGTATGCGGGTATCAGATGCCATTTTTCTTGCTGACGGACTTAAAGATGATGCATTTAGCATCGCCTATATCGAGCGAAAAGATCCAAACGACATCAATCATACCCAATACATCCGAATAAACATTCAACAAATCATGCAACAACCGGGAGGAAAGGATGATCTCATTTTGTATCCCAATGACCGGATCATCATCGAGTCCAACGATCGATTTAAGGAAGATCAATTCTACAAGATATCAGGTGAAGTAAAGAATCCCGGGTCTTTTAAATACAGATCGGGCATGACAGTGGAAGATGCTATTCTCCAATCCGGAGGTTTGAGTCCATTAGCGGATAAGCGTAAAATTGAGATTTTTCGAGTCTCCCAAAATACTCGAAATCAAAAATTGACCTTAATGGTAGATGATAATTATCGGCCTATAGGCTCAAAAAATATAGAATTAATGCCTGATGATCACATTGTCGTTAGACGTCTACCCAATTACGCACAACAACGCTTGGTGTTCATAAAGGGCGAGGTCAAATACCCGGGCGAATACGCATTGTCGAATCCTAACCTAAAACTGTCTGACATTATCGCAGAAGCAGGAGGACTTACACAAGAGGCTTTTCCGGAAGGAGCATCTCTGTATCGTCAGAAAGACAGTTTAGGATTTGTAGTCATAAAACTCAAAGAAGCCTTATCAAAGCCTAGCTCTAGAAATAATATCTACCTGGCTGAACAAGATGTAATAAATATCCCGAAGAAAAAGGATTTAGTTACGATAGAGGGTGCCACCAATGCTTCAGAGGTGTATTTTGGTGGAAATATAGATAAAGGGAGTAGGATTTCCGTCCCATACTTGCCGGGGAAAAATGCTAAGTTCTACATCGATGAATATGCTGCAGGAATCTCCAAGAGAGGGAATAAAAACGATATTACGGTAATTGACCCCAATGGAAAAGTTAGCCATACGGTCAACTACTTATTCTTCAAGAAATACCCAAAAGTAAGAAAAGGGTCTGTCATAAGAGTAGGTTATAAAGTTACCAAAACAAAAAAATCAAATGGAAAAGAGAAGAAATTTGATTGGGAGAAAGTAGCAGATAACACATTGAGACAAGTGACGACAATACTCTCATTGGTCATACTTGCGAAGTCCGCTTCTTCTTTGTAATCTAACGATGGGATGTAAGTATTATGCTCAAGATAACTAACACATTAGTAAAGCCGTACCTCAGATACAAATACAATAAGCTGAGTTACTCTACGATGCACTCCTCTCTCAGTCAAAACAGCCAATTTGACTTTCTGATGAGCGGGCTTTGTAATACTGCTATAGGAAATCAGTATTCCATTGTTGAAGATACGAGTTTGGATGTATTTCAAGCCAGAATGCCACTGCATCATTACGACGATATCAAGCCGTATATACAGCGGATGTTGAATGGAGAAGAGCACGTCTTATGGCCTGGCAAGATTACTATGTTTTCCAAATCCTCCGGGACGACGAGCGATACGAGCAAATACATTCCTGTCAGTACAGAGAACTTATATGGGAATCACATCAAAGGGGCTTGGGATACCTTGGGAATTCTTTACAACAACCATCCGGATCTAAGGATTTTTGCCGGTAAAAACCTATTGATTCCCGGATATATTGAGCGGTATGAAAATAATCCTGAGGTGATGATCGGTGATATTTCTGCATTGATGACCTATCATATGCCCATGATTGGCCGTCCGTTTTTTGTACCGGGAATAGAGACTGCATTGATGAAGGACTTTGAAGAAAAGATCAATTTGATGGCTACTTTGCTGGCCGATGAGGATATTGTGATGTTCGGAGGAGTACCTACCTGGAATGTCGTCTTATTTAGGAAGATACTATCCTATACAGGTAAAAAAAACTTGCTGGAAATCTGGCCGGATTTGCAAGTGTATATTCATGGGGGAGTCGGATTTGAACCTTATCGAGAACAATTCAAAAGATTTATACCCAAAGAGGATTTCATCTATCAAGAAGTATACAATGCTTCAGAAGGGTATTTTGCAACACAGGATCAAAAGGACAGCAAAGGACTGTTATTACTTCTAAACAATGGCGTATTCTACGAGTTTATCCCCTTAGGGGAAATCCATAAAGACAATCCTCGAGTATTAACTCTGGAAGAAGTCAAAGAAGGCCCAACCTATGCCCTCGTTATCAGTACCAATTCGGGATTGTGGCGATATATCATCGGGGACCTTGTTCGTTTTGTTTCAATCGATCCCTTCCGGATTGTAATTGAGGGAAGGACAGCACAGTTTATCAATGTGTTCGGGGAAGAAGTGATGGTATCCAACACAGATAAAGCCATTTCGATCGCTAGTCAAAAAACCGGAGCTCGCGTCTCCGACTATACGGTAGCACCAATTTTCTTTGAACCCGGACAACCCGGTGGCCACGAATGGTTAATCGAATTTGATGTACCTCCCAATGATGAAACTAAATTTGCAGTAATACTGGACCAGTCCCTCAGAGATATCAACTCTGACTATAATGCCAAAAGGTATAAAGACATGGCTCTTCGACAATTAACCCTCCACTCTATCCCGAAAGGCACCTTTGTCCGATGGTTAAAAAAACGAGGAAAATTAGGCGCCCAATCCAAAGTTCCACGACTATCCAATGATCGAAAACTCTTCTCTCAACTCCTACAATTTATAGCTGATGAATAAAAATCTGGAAGCTTGGAAAGCTATTAATCGTATATTTGATAACGAACTTCCTGTTACTCCTCCCGACTTTGAAGAAGAGATGATTCAGCTCATCAGAAAGCGAGTTACCCAACTTATGCATGCCGATATGGGTTTGCTCCTCTCTCATTTGTATAGATTGGACGTAGAAGAAAAAAAGGTGGAAGCCGTGCTCTTTCAAGAGGAACATTCCGGATCCGTAGAATACAATCTCGCTAAGTTAATATGGGATAGACAGAAAATGAGAATCCAAACAAAGGACGCCTATAAAGCATTTAACCCAGATGACATCCCTGAAGACTATAAGTGGTAAACTCGTTAGACTATGTTGCACACTGAGGGCTTAGTACTTCGTACGGTTAAATATGGTGAAACCAGCTTAATAGCTGAGATTCTCACATTAGAAAAAGGGATTCAGAGCTTTATAATCGGAGGTGTGCGAACACCTAAAGGAGGGCGAAAAAAAAGTATTTCCCAACTCATGTCTTTTGTTGATTTGGTCAGCTACTTTCGTACATCCAATCAGTTAAACCGAGTTAAAGAAGTAAGTTTTAATGTAGTTTATCGCAATTTGCCTTTTGATTTGATTCGGCGCTCTGTCGGGTTGTTTATATTGGAAATCATAAGGAGTACGATTATAGAGTCAGAGTATGAACCTGAAATTTACCATTTCATAAAAAAGCATTATTTGCTATTGGATGAAATACCCATAGTTCCATCGATATACCCTATAAAGTTTATGTTGGAATTCACAAGATTTCTCGGTTTTTATCCGGGTGCTTATCCGGATAGAGGAGTGTATTTTGATTTACAGAATGGTGTTTTTACTAAGGAAATGCCCGGACATGTATTGTATGCACTTCCGGATCTAGCCGCCTCACTAGAAGCACTAAGAGTCATGGATCTCAGTGCTACGTCCCCCTCTCCGCCTAAAGCTGTTCGCGAAGAACTTTTCAACCTACTATTGGATTACTACGCTCTACATATGGAGCATTTTAAAGAACCTGTATCCCGCGCTATCCTCAAAGAAATCCTCACCTAAAATTCAACGCGAAAAATCAAGCACATGTACCTCCTACTTACATCTAAATATGCATCTTTGCACTTTAAAATAAGGATTATCAAGTTGCATTTACCGCTACAAAACTAAGCGAGCAAACGCACCTGTATCCTGAGCTATTTTTTATACCTCAACCATCAGATATGGCCTCAACGTCATTGGATATTAACATTAGCTATGATCGGGCAGATCTTCAAGATGAAGTTTTGCTGGATCTCTACTATAAAATGCTACTCCCTCGACTTATCGAAGAGCGGATGCTCTTGGAGTTGCGTAGTGGGAATGTGAGTAAATGGTTTAGCGGGATAGGCCAAGAGGCTATTTCGGTCGGTGCAACAGCAGCATTACTTCCTACCGAACACATCTTTACAATGCATCGAAACCTCGGTGTTTTTACTACGAGAAATATTCCATTGGTCAAACTTTTTGCACAGTGGCAAGGAAAAGCCGATGGATTTACTAATGGAAGGGATCGGTCTTTTCACTTTGGTGCACCGGAGTACCATATCATCGGGATGATCTCTCACCTCGGGGCTCAATTATCCTTGGCAGATGGTGTTGGACTGGCATATCGATTGGAAAAAGCTAAAAAAGTAACTCTAGCATTTACCGGGGAAGGCGGGACCAGTGAAGGGGAGTTCCATGAAGCTTTAAATACCGCCGCAGTATGGGAATTACCGGTCATCTTTTTGGTAGAGAATAACGGATATGGTCTATCGACTCCTTCCTCTGACCAGTTCAAATGCGAACAAATCGCCGATAAAGGTCGAGGATATGGTATGAAAAGTTTGACCATAGACGGCAACAATATTCTCGAAGTGTACAATACTGTGAAGTCGCTTGCTTCGGAAATGCGGCATCATCCCCGACCGTTATTACTCGAGTGTATGACCTTCAGAAGAAGAGGCCACGAAGAAGCATCCGGGGTAAAATACGTTCCAAAAGAACTCATCCGACACTGGGAGCAAAAAGATCCTATAAAAAATTATGAAATTTATTTAATAGACGAAGGGTTGTTGTCTCCGGAAAAGATTGATTCGGTGAGGAGTCAACTCAAAGCCGAAATCAAAAGAGCATGGAAAGAAGCAAGTAATCTTCCGGAGATAGCGTCCAACAGACAAAAAGAGTTAAATGATGTCTTTGCTGCTCACCATTTCATACCTGTCCTACCCGGTAAATCAACCAAGGAAATTCGATTTGTAGAAGCGATAAAGGAGGGATTGGAAGCTGGGATGGATCGGTTTGACAACTTGGTGTTAATGGGACAGGATATCGCAGAATACGGTGGAGTTTTTAAGGTTACAGAAGGATTTGTAGCAAAATATGGCAAGGAGCGGGTGCGCAATACGCCTTTGTGTGAAAGTGCCATAGTCGGGACTGCCCTTGGACTTTCTTTAGAGGGTTTTAAGGCTATGGTGGAAATGCAGTTTGCGGATTTTGTGTCCGTCGGTTTTAATCAAATCGTAAATAACCTCGCTAAAGTACATTACAGATGGGGACAGACCGCAGATGTCGTTATCAGAATGCCTTGTGGTGGTGGGATGAGTGCCGGTCCTTTTCACAGCCAGACAAATGAAGCTTGGTTTGCGAATGTAGCTGGGTTGAAACTCGTCTATCCCTCCACGCCAGAGGATGCCAAAGGATTGCTTCTATCTTGTATCGAAGATCCTAACCCCATCTTATATTTCGAGCATAAAGGGCTCTATAGGAGTATAAAGTCTTCTGTTCCGGATGGATATTACAACATTCCTTTAGGTGTCGGGAAGCTTGTAACCACAGGTAATGACTTGACTATTGTGACTTATGGAATGGGGGTTCACTGGGCGCAGCAAATACTAGACAAAATGAATGTCCACGGAGATATAGTCGACCTTCGCACCTTAGTCCCGCTAGATAAAGAAATCATACACGCATCCGTTAGAAAGACCGGTAGATGTCTGGTATTGCATGAAGATAGTACCTTTGCAGGCTATGGAGCAGAGCTTGCTGCCATGGTCGGAGAAGAGATGTTTGAATGGTTAGATGCACCGGTTCTGCGGGTTGGGAGTATGCATACGCCGATTCCATTTGCGGCGACACTCGAACAACAATACATGGCACAAAGCATATTAGAAGAAAAAGTCAATGAATTATTGGACTATTAACAGAAAAGATACAACCAATTACAGAGAAAATATATTACTATGAATTTGAAAGACATCGTATCCGTAAGTGGAATGCCCGGGCTATATAAAATGGTTACACCCAGATCCAATGGATTAATTATACAAGAGTTTGATACGGAGAAACGCCGTTTTGTATCCGTGCGAAAACACCATATTACTCCGATGGAGTCCATCTCGATCTACACGATAACAGACTCAGTAGAAATGCAAGTTATATTCCGTCGAATGCTTGAACAGATCGAAGATAATCCCGTACCTTCTCCAAAAGCACCGGAAAATGAAATTATGGAATACTTTGAAGATATCGTACCTGATTATGACAAGACCCGTGTATATGCCAAAGATGTAAGAAAAGTAATCAAATGGTTTTTATTTCTTCATGCCAGAGGCATTTTGCAAAGGAGCGAAGAAGAGGAATAAAAGGACTTATGACCTTTAAATCCAGCCCAAATGCGACTGGAACCCATAGCCAAAAATCATAACTCTGATATTTTACCCAACTTATACATAATAATTTATTGACATATATAAAGCAATAAATTATAAAGGGATTCGTTATCTTTGCACCATGAATAGTAAAGGACGTGTTTTAGTAGCCATGAGTGGCGGAATCGATAGTACCGTAACGGCATTGCTTTTGCATGAAGCCGGTTATGAGGTAGTGGGTGTAACCATGAAGACATGGGACTATGCACAGTCAGGTAGTAGTACTTCTACTAAGAAAGAGACGGGCTGTTGTAGCTTGGATTCTATTAACGACGCTCGAGCGTTGGCGGTGCAAGAGGGGTTTCCGCATTTCATACTAGATATAAGGGAGGAGTTTGGGGATTATGTCATTGACAATTTCGTCGAGGAATACCTGGCAGGGCGGACCCCTAACCCCTGCATCCTATGCAATACTCATATCAAATGGGAAGCATTATTGAAGCGTGCAGAGATGTTGGACTGTGCATTCATTGCTACGGGACATTATGCGATTAAAGCAAAGCACAACGATAGATATTATGTAAAAAAGGCCCGGGACAACTTTAAAGACCAATCGTATGTACTGTGGGGATTGTCACAGGAATGTCTATCCCGCACGATTTTTCCGATTGGCCATATGACCAAGTCAGAAGTTCGGCAGATAGCAGCAGATAGAGGATATACCGAACTTTCGAAAAAGGGGGAGAGTTATGAAATTTGTTTTGTCCCCGACAATGATTATCGCGGATTTTTAAAGCGGCGCGTAAAGGGTTTGGAGGAAAAAGTTGCGGATGGATTATTTGTCGATAAAGAAGGTATCGTATTGGGCAAGCACCAAGGTTATCCCTTTTATACTATCGGACAGCGAAGGGGGCTGGGGATTGCTACAGGAGAGCCCATTTATGTCACTCACATAGACCCGGCCAACAATACTGTGACATTGGGTCCGGCAAGTGATTTGTTAAAAACCGAGATGAAGGTGGGTAAGACCAACTTGCTCAAATACGCAGAGTGGCCTCAAGAAGTCGAGGTATTGGCCAAAGTGAGATATCAGGATAAAGGAACACCTGCGCGCTTAAAAGTGCTATCGGACGGCACATTATATGTGACCTTCTACGGTGATGTCAGAGGGATAGCGCCAGGTCAGTCTGCGGTATTCTACGAAGGAGATGATGTAATCGGAGGTGGAATTATTAGTAGAGAGGAGATAGGGACTCTAAACCCTGCTAAGTCATAGAACCTGCTTATCGAACTCAAAATATAGTTCCCTAGGGAATTATTATCTGTATAATTATTAAAAAAACAGTTAAACCATGAAAAGAATTCATTTTGCCATCTGGGTTGTAATTTTGGTATTGTCGGGCTGTCGAGAACAAAAGTTGAAGCCAATAGATGATACCTTGTTAGGTCGAGAATACTTTCCTGTAAGTGTGGGTAGCTGGTGGGTGTACCAGGTGGATTCTATCCTCTACGACTTGCAAAAAAATGGAGTTATACACGATACTGTTCACGTAATGGTCAAGCAGGTCATCACCGATACTTTTCCTTTGGGCGATGATGTAATGGCATATAAGATGGAACGTTTTCAGCGTTCAGATGAAGCAAGTCCGTGGCAAGCGCTCGATAGTTGGTGGATATCTCAAGATGAAGTGGGAGCATGGTCAAATGAAGGCAATATCCTTTTCCAAAAACTGGCTTTTCCGGTTAAAAAGGGACTTAAATGGTTTGGGAATGCCAAAATTGGGACACGGGTAGCCGTCAAGGTGAGAGGAGATCTACTGGAAAAAGCATTTGAAGGATGGGAATACAAGTATTTATCAGTAGATGAACCGGACCAAATCGGAGGACAGACTTTCGGGCAAGTGGCTACGGTTTTAGAAACAGATAATGCTGCCGAATTTACCCCTGTTATCGCCCTTCGTCAAGCTATGTCCAAATACGCAAAAAATGTAGGGCTGATCTACAAAAAGTGGACATTACTCGATGATATAGATAAAGAGCCCAACTTTAACACTCCATTTGAAGAGCGAGCCGAAGAAGGATTTATACTAGAGCAAACCCTCCTAGACTATCACATTCAATAATTGCAAAATGCTCGATCTCGTTCAGGTAGGATTTACCCAAAAGACTTATGGACATAAAGGGGAAATAAAAATTTCAATGGACCTTCCGTTGGAAGCGTTGATCTCAGAAGAACAACCCTTTCTTTTTCTTCAAATCATCGGGAGTACTGTTCCTTATGCGGTAGAATCCTACATGGAGCTAGGAGAAGACTACCGAGTCAAGTTCAAATATATCGAATCTCCGGAACAAGCCTCTGAATACACACATACCCCGATATATGTCGAGAGAAACAGATTGCCGGAGGATCTATTCGAGGAAATACCGGAAGACATTCTACGCTTTACGATAGTGCGTCATCCGGATGGAAAGTATATCGGTCAAATAGAAGAAATCTTAGAATATCCACAGCAATATATGCTATTTGTCCGATCATCAAACAATCAGATTCATATGATTCCATGGGTAGAGTCCTGGATAGTAGCTTTGGAGCCGGAAGCGCAAATCATTAAGATGCAGTTACCGATGGGCTTAGGGGAAGAAGAATAGGTCTAAATTGAAGGAATTAATCCACGTTTCAGAGTAAATATAGCACACATTAGGAGATGGGTATTAGATTCAACCCAAACCATTTTGAAGGCGGAAAAGGAGACTACTCGATTGGCCATAATAATTATTTAGAGGGTTTATTAATTTTAGAGACTAGGCCGTCTATATGCTCAAATAGATGTGGTTTAATAGGATTCCACATTGGGTCTAGTAAAAAATCAATTCCCTCACGTCTTGCCAATTTAGAGGCAGGTACAAAATCACTATCTCCAGATACTAAAATGATTTGTTCAACTTGTTTCTTAATTGCCATGGAGGCTATGTCAAGTCCAATTTTAATATCAACTCTCTTTTGGGTAAAATCGAAAAGAACATCTTCTTCTTCTAAATCATCAACTGTAATTTTTTTAGTCAACAATTCTTTAGTTTTAGAGGGTTTTATAATCCAACGTTTTTTATCCTCTAATATACCCAGTCGAAGCGCAACTTTTCTTTTCTTTTTTAGCTCCTCAAAAAAAGCCAATTGAAATTTATATTGATCAGTTTTGGCAAAGTCAATCGCCTTACCTGTTACAGGGTTATGCTGTTTTTTATTGTAAGGTAAACAGTCATAATAGAAAATTCGATAAAGGTCAAAGCACTCGCCTTTTGCTTGCTGCAAATGTCCAAGACACATCTCCCAAAGGTCATTGGCAGTTCTTTTGGGGTCAAGCTTTTTTATTCTCTTTAATGACCGGTATCTTTTCAGAAAAAAGCCCCCGTCTACTAATATTGCTGTTCGTTTCATATCTTTAAAAATTTCTAATAAATTGTAAATAAATGTATTATAAATTTTCTACAGCTATGTAACCGCTTTGCACTCACATGATTTTTTTACACATATTTCTGTGTGAAATTTATGTTTAATAAAATTCATGTTCGTTTCATATGCTTAAAAAAAAAGCTCTAGGTTAGGCATTCTCGCTATTGTATATCAAATTGAGAATACGTTGCCAAGAGCATTATATTATGCAAAAATACAATTTTTATTTTATATCATAGTAAAATTTCCTAGGTTAAACGTATTGCGATACTGTGCGTACAAATTATTACTTTTCGGCTTTCTTAATGGAAAAACCAGGGACTTAGATATATATTGGATAATCGCAAAGGGGGGGCTTTAGCGGATAGATATATTCCTCTACAAATACCTATTCTTGGCTATCTTTTAACGCCTTCTGAATTGCAGGTAAAAACAAAAAGGCCTTCCAATGATGGAAGGCCTTTTTGTTGTCTGTATATAAGATATTACAGGGTTTTTACATCATGCCCGGCATTCCGCCACCGCCCATTGGTGGCATTGGAGGCGTGTCTTCTGGGATATCTGTAATAATCGCTTCTGTCGTGAGGACCATTCCGGCGATAGAAGCAGCATTTTCAATAGCTACTCTAGCCACTTTGGTAGGATCGACAACACCTGCTTTTTTAAGGTCTTCAAATTTTTCAGACTTGGCATTGTAGCCAAAGTTTCCTTTTCCGTTTTTAACCTCTTGGAGGATTACACTACCTTCATGACCTGCATTTTCTACAATCACTCTAAGAGGTGCATCCAGAGCTTTACGGACGATCTCTATCCCAGTTTTTTCATCTTCATTCGCTCCTTTGAGCTTGACCAGAGCCTCAGCTGCACGAACATAAGAAACTCCACCACCCGGCACAATACCCTCTTCGATGGCAGCACGAGTCGCATGAAGCGCATCGTCCACGCGGTCTTTCTTTTCTTTCATTTCCACTTCTGTAGCAGCTCCCACGTACAACACCGCTACACCACCGGCCAACTTAGCCAACCGCTCTTGTAGTTTTTCTCTATCGTAATCCGAGGTCGTTTGCTCGATGAGCATTTTAATCTGCTTTACTCTGTCGGCAATGGCATTTTTATCTCCTTTTCCATTGACGATCGTCGTATTGTCTTTATCGATAACGATTTTCTCCGCATCGCCAAGATGGCTCATTTCAGCGGTTTCCAATTTGAATCCTTTCTCTTCGGAGATAACGGTGGCACCCGTTAGGATAGCGATATCTTCCAGCATTTGTTTTCTTCTATCTCCAAATCCAGGTGCTTTAACCGCAGCTACTTTAAGCTGACCTCTCAATCTATTGACGACGAGAACACCGAGGGGCTGGGAGTCGATATCTTCAGCGATAATCAAAAGAGGTCGACCGCTTTGAATTGCTTTTTCTAGGATGGGAAGCACCTCTTGGATATTATTAATTTTCTTGTCTGTGAGGAGGATTAGAGGATTTTCATACTCCACTACCATTTTATCGGAATTGGTAATAAAATAAGGCGAGAGATACCCTCTATCAAACTGCATTCCCTCTACTACATCGACGTAGGTTTCCATTCCTTTGGCCTCTTCGACGGTAATGACCCCTTCCTTGCCTACCTTTTCGATAGCTTTAGAGATGAGTTCTCCGATGGATGGGTCATTATTGGCAGAGATGGATGCCACCTGTTGAATCTTATTGAGGTCATCGCCAACCTCTTCGGATAATTTTGTCAATGCATCGGTAACTACCTTAACGGACTTGTCGATTCCGCGTTTGAGATCCATAGGATTGGCTCCTGCTGTAACGTTTTTCATTCCTGCATGAATAATAGCCTGCGCCAAAACAGTAGCTGATGTTGTTCCATCTCCTGCCTGATCAGCGGTTTTGGAAGCCACTTCTTTGAGAAGTTGAGCACCCATGTTTTCAACGGTATCTTCCACTTCAACTTCCTTAGCCACGGTCACACCATCCTTGGTGACGTGAGGAGCGCCGAAGCTTCTTTGAATTACTACATTACGCCCTTTGGGGCCGAGTGTTACTTTGACTGCATTCGCCAATGCATCGATGCCGCTTTTAAGTTTTGCTCTAGCATCTGTATCAAATGTGATTTGTTTAGCCATATTTTAATTGTGTTTTTTAGTGAATGAATAAAAAAACAGGCTTAGCCTGCTCCTAGTTGTTAGTCGATGACAACCAAGATGTCATCTTCTCTCATGATAAGATAATCCTTGCCTTGGTACTGGATTTCTTGACCGGCGTATTTGCCGTACAATACTACATCTCCTTTTTTAACCGTCATCTTTTGGTCCTTCTTACCGGGCCCTACAGCGATAACTTTGCCTTTTTGCGGTTTTTCTTTAACCGTGTCCGGAATGATAATTCCGCCTTGAGTTTTTTCTTCCGCTTCAAAGGGTTCGACAACGACTCTATCTCCAATTGGTTTCATAATTCTAATTTTGTTTAAAAAATGAATAAAAAATACCTTGTATGCTAGGTAGTATCAAATGGTGTGCCGACCCCTAAAAACTGACAAAATAGCAGTCGATATGACAGATTAGGTATTTTAGAAGCCGTGTAATGTTCTTTTATACTTTTACGGGTCCCATACCTACCTCATCACGAACTATCTTATCGGATTGAAGGTATTCGGGCAGTTCTTTCTCCATCCATTGTAGGACCCTATCCGCATGGGTTGAGGGATAAAGTAAATGGACATTGGGACCAGCATCTAAGGTGAAATACACGGGAACATCGGCTTGCCTTCTCCATCTCCTCAAGGATTGGATAATCCGTACAGTCTCCGGCAATAACAGCATAAAGGAAGGTCTGGAATTCATCATCAATCCGTGCAGGGTTAGCGCTTCTTCTTCGACGATCGTCCCAAACGCACCGATGTCTCCTTGCTGCATGGCGACAGTGATGCGCCGGATATTCGCACGAGCCTGCTTGAACCGCGTTCGCGCAAAAGGATGATTTTTCATCAATTGGTGACCGGCAGAACTAGAAACCGCTTTTACTTCATCACTTACCAGGAGAATACTATCTTTCCAATTGTCAAACGATGAATGAAGCTCAAATGGAAAGCTAATCGCATACCGATCGCTGGATCCAGGTATATCCGGATGAGCACCCCAAATCCCAATAGGAGCTACGACAGATCTCGAAGCAGAGCCACTACCCAAGCGTGCAAACTCAGACACTTCATTTATTGTATCTTCCAAATCAAAAGAATCCCCTTTAAGGCGTTGTCGACCTTCGACCAGGCACAAGGCTAACGCGCTCATAGCAGAAGCAGAAGAGGCAATACCGGCCGAATGGGGGAATGAATTGACGGAGCTAATATCGAGTTGAAGTTGCTGCAAAAACGGCAGTTTATCGGTAATTTGTTGGAGAAAGGTTTCAATGCGCCTTGCAAAAGCTTGATTGGTTTTTCCTTCGAACAAAAAGGATTTGACAATAGGAGTAGCGCTATCCCTTCTCGGTGTAAAAAGAACAGTCGTCTCCGTAAAAGCGCGCGAAAGGGTAAAACTAATAGAGGGATTGGAGGGGAGTTGGCGCCCATGCTTTCCCCAGTATTTGACAAGTGCAATATTGGAAGGGCTCCTCCAGGTCATCTCTAACAAGGCCTCATTATCTACTTCCATTACGGGATTTTTTAAAGGGATTAATCATCGCATTGCTCCTCCTCATCGAGAGGTTTAGTTATATCAAAGTCCTCCAGAACAATGTCCAGGATGGGATCTTCGCCGCGAAGATAGCCTTTTTTGAGATGATAGCCATATACGCGCCCCAATGTGCTGTAATACGTCGCCGTCCATGCCCCTTTGGTCTGTCTAATCAGCTTATAAAACGGGATTTGGAGTTCACGTTCTATCATTTTGACCAGGATATATCCTTGTGTCTTAGTTAGATTTTTTAGTGGCTCTTTGTATTGCTTTTTAAGATTTTTATTCAGGTGAGCGATATATCTACGCCTTTTCCACCAGCCCATATCTTTGGTATCCGCTTCGATCTTGCGATAAACGCGCATAGATTCTACGGCGTAGGGATAGACGACTTTGGCGTATCTCATATATCTCTTGTATTTGATATATTCATCCACATTCTTAAACACGCGTTTTCGTACCACGCGCACTGTAGGCAGGTCGTAGAGAATCAACGTATCATTGCCATTGACCATAGCCGTTACGACTTCCCCCTTGAGATGGATGCGTTTTTCTTCAAATCCATCCTGAGCCCTAATTTTACTCCCTCCGAACAAGATAAAGAACAGGATAATAGTGTAGTATGAAATGGTAGAACTCCTACCTCCCGATAACATAATATGTTGCGATGTACTTCTCATATAATTCGTCCATTTAATTCCCCCTAAGGAAATACAACTATGACCGTAATGCTATAACTTAGATTTTCTTCATTTTGTTGTGAAAGGACAACAATGGCTAGATGGTAGGACTACTCTTAGAGGGTTATAAGTCTATAAGAAGAAGCGAGGTGCTAGATATCTGAATGATTTTGCTTTCGAACAGGTTTTGGGTTATTGACAAGTCGTTTACAAATCCATTGCGAGCCATTGCCACTTCCTACTTCGTTGCAAAGCCTCGCCACAGCTATGGCTGCGCCTACGTTTTGTGCAGCGCCTCAAACCACTTTGGCCTCGCACTTACTTTTGTCTACCGCTTACCGCCGGGTATATATCTGAAGAGGTAGTAACAGTATCTAGGATTTTGAAAACTGCTCTTGCAATGCCAAAATAGCAGCGGCTAATCGTCTTTCTTCCTTTTGGAGGTATGTTTGTGCCAATCGTTCGAGGTCCTGCACAATCGCTCGGGAATTTTCGAGAAGCTCCTGAACTTCTTTTAAGGATTTGACATCAATGATATCAGATGGCTCCGGCCATTTGGGTAAGCCGGACAACATAGCAATATCGTTGGCAGTAAGTATTTGGCTGCGCTTGACATAATCCGGCAAGGCATCATATCCTATAACCATCTGAGTAACGGGTTGGACAATCGTATGAATGGCATCGCCGCTACACCGTACATAATACGCCCTACCCAATCGTCCCATCAAATCAATCTTATGCGGGTCAATCCTATCATTTTCATCGAGAATATCGGTACTGATATGCATCCGCACGACTTCACATATAATCAAATGTCCTGCCCCACCATGCGTCCCCAATGTCTGCACTTCCTTAACCTTACATTCCATCTGGACAGGAGATTCTTTCACCCGGAAGGGCTTTACAAGGTCGGAAGGGATGGGAGTCAATCCGGATTTTTCAAATTCGCTAACCCCTGCATCAAACTGAACCGAGCTGATGGTCATCTGTCGAACGATGGGATAGGTGACGGCATTAATTACACATTCACGGGTTTGCAAAATATTGTGTAAAGTATCCTTGGTCGTATTATCTACAACTCTTCTGTTGGAAGAAAAAACTAAGATAGGAGGATTGGAGCTAAAAGCATTGTAAAAGCTATATGGAGCGAGGTTGGACCGTCCAGAAGTATCCAATGTGCTAACAAAAGCAATCGGTCGAGGTGCCACCGCTCCCAATAAAAACTGATGAAAATCCCGAGTGGGCGTGGTTTTGGGGTCAATAATCCGCATTGTAAGATTTATTTTTATTGCACAAAAGTAATCGTTTTTGCCGGGTTTGGGTTAGTAGTTGGTGTTCTAATCTCTACACTATCAATAGAAGGAATATCACCCCGGATGCTAAATTATGAACTACTAAAGTGTAAAAAAAGTGCTTTAAATAGCACGATCGAACTGAACGACACGATACATCTGCCAATGCTCAATTTATGGCTAATAAAATCATATCTTTGTGTCGGGCTGGAGATGATGTTCCAGCCTATACTTGCGAATCATTTCCACATTCTGGTAGATTTCTTAAGGCAATGGAAGGTCTCGGTAGTACGTTGATAATCTTATCTGTCTCTTAGTAGGCGATCAAATCTACATATAAATTACAAGCGATGAAGAATTGTATATTCTTATTTCTCCTAGTCTGTTCTTGGGCTACAATAGGTCAAGGTCAAACGGCCTACTATGTATCCACGAAGGGCGACAACCAAGCATCGGGAACATTAAATGCACCTTGGCGAACCATCCAATATGGGATAGAGCAAATCCAACCGGGAGATTCCTTATTGATCATGGAAGGAACTTATTATGAAAAGCTCGATTTATCAAAGTCCGGTATCCCGGGGCAATATCTCACACTCAAGTCTTACAACGAGGCAGAAGTCATTCTAAGTGGAAAACAATCCCGGGATAATGTTCCGTTAATCTTTATTGGCGGGGCTTTTATACGGGTCGAGGGATTGCATATTACAGACTTCAAACAGAATGATGCCGAAGGAATATCTATACAGGGTACTGCACATGATATCGTCATCCAAAACAATAGAATCAGCCAAATAAAATTCTCTAAAAATCCAAATGCACCCGTAAATGAAAACACCAATGCAGTGCCATTGGGAGTGTTAGGGGATGTGAGTCCTGATTCTATTTACAACATTTTTCTTCTGGACAATGAGCTGTTTGACAATCAGACAGGATACAGTGAAAATCTAACTTTGGGGGGCAATGTAAGTGGTTTTGTGGTAGAGGGAAATCTCATACACGATAATACCAATATTGGAATCGACGTTACCGGCAACTATTTGGAATGCCCGGATCCACATTATGACCATGCGCGCAATGGGGTGATCCGCAAGAATACGGTTTTCAACTGTTATGCGGAATACAGCACAGCTGCAGGAATATATATAGACGGCGGATGGAACATCATCGTTGAGAACAATGTGACCCATCACAATGGATATGGAGGAGAGATCGGCTGTGAAGAAAATGGAGAAACCCGCCATGTCACATTCCGCAACAATATATTTTACAATAATAGAATAGCCGGGATGCACATCGGAGGATATGATCGAAATACTACGGGCAATGTGATTCAATCAGCAGTTAGGAACAATACTTTTTATCACAATGATATCAACGAGACCTATAACGGCGAACTTATCTTGTCTCAATCTGTAGACTGTTCTATCGAAAATAACCTCTTCTATCTCTCTACTCAAAATGTGTATTTGGCCATGGATAGAACCCAAAAAGGTTTAAAATTCGATTATAATCTAGTGTTTGCGGATGCAGGCAAACAATCGATAATGACCGCCGGAAACATCGAAGTGGAAGGGCTGGATGTATTTTACAGAAAGTCCGGTTACGGAATGCATGATACCTGGGGAAATCCTCAATTTTTCGATGCGGGAAAAGACTTTCATCTCTCTCCCGGATCGCCGGCTATAAATGCCGGAAACCCTGTTTATACTGCGGCTACAGGAGAAAAAGATCTCGATGGTCAGAACAGGATAAATGAGGGTAGAGTGGATTGTGGAGCAGATGAATTCTATGTCTCTACAAGGGCAATAACCGAAGGGGTTGAGCATAAAAATTCCCCTTGGATTTATCCTCTTCCAGCGGGAGATTATATTTTTATATCCGGCCTAAATCCGAGTTGGGAAAGTTATCGCATCTCTACGCTTGATGGAAAAATAATACGTGAAAGCAGATGGAGATTAGGTGGAGGTCTTGTACATGAAAAAGGCATAGATATCTCTGATTTATCTCCGGGAACATATCTGATACTTCTGCGGAAAAATAAACTAAATTACACGATCCCTTTTGTTAAGCTATAAGGAGGTGTAGATCCGTCAAAGCTATAAATAGGCTTTGTATAGGTCAGCTAAAATCAATGCTATATCGAATAGTAGCAACAATTCTTTAGGGATATTCGTCCTTTTACAATAAGAAGGAACCCCATCCTAAAGCAGAAAAATGGGGTTCCTCGCATACATCCGGAATACAGTTACACTCTTCCGTTCTAGCTCATATTAATTATGAATAAGCCCTTTTTTTATCTCAGTACTATAAAGGACACCCATTGAGGATGCCGTTTTACATTATAGCCCGATATTTTCATATAATATTGTCCTTCTTGAAGGGGTTGGACATGCAATCGCGCAATAGAAGAGTGTATTTTTTGTCGGAACAAAAATTTGCCTAAAGCATCATAGACATCTAAATATCTAATCAGCTCAGAATCAGACTCGACATATAGATCTATCTGAGCGGGATTGGGATACAAGTGAACTTTAGCAGGATTTTTCAATTCCTTAACCAGTGTAGAAATAGATATGTCCGGCTGTTGAAAACCCTGTGTAAGAACATAGTTTGATTTCCTTAGTGATTGAATAGAAGCTTCCCCAACGGTCGAGCTTATGTGATACTGCCCGACAGTAATATCTGCCCCCATGGATGCGACAACCTCAATATTTTGAGATTGCGCACTACCCCATGGTATAAGCAGAAAAGTAAACAGTATGAAAAAGATGTATTTTAGCATGACAATTATTTTATATTAGAAAATTTCAAGTTGATACTATTCTTACACAATATTATTTGGCATTTGAGTTCTGTTGTTCGAGGGCTTCAACTCTTTGAAGCAATTGTTGAATAATTTTTTGTTGTTGTTCTATGGTCTTGTTTTGTTCTTGTATAGCACCTACCAGTCTAGGGAAAAGAGCATCTAGGCTTAATACTCTAAAATCATTGAGTTTTTTACCCTCATAAGTCTCTTGAACCTTGCTGACCATCTCGGGAATTACTGTTTCAACTTCTTGAGCAATAAACCCGGATTTATGGCCGTGGTTGCCTTCATAGTTCTTCTTCCAATCAAATTCAACAGGACGTAAAGCCAATATTTTACCCAAGCTGTTCTGCAGGTCGAGAACATGTTCTTTAACCCTTCTGTCAGAACTAGTTGCCCAGGTAGATTGAGTTGATCGCGCAGGTCCTCCCACCTGAAAAACATGGGTCACATTGGAAGTCCTTGTTCCCACAACTAATTTTCCACCATCGTCCTGCATATATAAAATACCGGGTGTATTGCCGGATCCCTTACATAATATTTCATTGGGATCAAAAGCTATATGTTGGTTGTTTGGATCTCCTATAGCTAGAAAACCACTATTTAAGAACCCAGATCCAACATCGGTTCCTCCCTCAACTATCAATCTTAATCCGTCATTAGGAGAATCGCTGCCAATAAATACGCTTCCACCAGTTCTTTGAAGGTTCAGATCAGCTTTTCTTATAGGCGTACCTTTTGCCAAAATATCATTGGCGTCGAAGGCTAGTTGTTCGCCGTTAATATCACCTATAATCACACGACCAGAAACCTCAGTATCATTGACATCCGTTCCAAAGAAAAAATTGGTAGGATACAAAGCTCCAAGACCGGATCCCCATCCTGGGACATCTAGATTCAACAGAAAATCCCCATCGTTTTGAAAGGCGTTTATCCATTGGTCCATTCCAGCATCATACACAATAGCTTGACCTAGCAGTGGATTAGTAATCGACAGATTATATCCATCGAGTTTATTTGCATTCCATAAAGGATCGGCATTTTTGGCATTGATAGTCGTTGTTGTTTGTGAGCCACCACCAGATAGTCCAGTGCCTGCGACAATTTCTTGTACTCCAGGGTCACTCGGTTGCCATTGGCTTCCATTCCATGATAACATATCCCCTTCATTTGCATTTTGTTGAGCAATATCGAGAGGGTTATTATTTGTACCATCTCCTGTTAATCTATCTGAATGAGAGACGGATTGGTTGCCCCAGTTATCACCTTCGGGTAAAATAGGATTTAAGTCAACATTGTTGCCATTGGATATAGAGAGAACGGTACCGGTAAGGGATAGGTTTTGTTCATCTTCATCCTTTTGCGGTTTCCACTTTTGACCGTTCCATTTTAATATTTGACCACTGACCGCATTTTGCTGAGCTATTTTAAGCGGATTTTGGTTAGTTCCATTTCCTTCTAGAGATCCATCTTGTTTAACGGATTGGTTGCCCCAGTTATCACCTTCGGGTAAAATAGGATTTAAGTCAACATTGTTGCCATTGGATATAGAGAGAACGGTACCGGTAAGGGATAGGTTTTGTTCATCTTCATCCTTTTGCGGTTTCCACTTTTGACCGTTCCATTTTAATATTTGACCATTGGCCGCATTTTGCTGAGCTATTCTAAGCGGATTTTGGTTAGTTCCATTTCCTTCTAGAGATCCATCTTGTTTAACGGATTGGTTGCCCCAGTTATCACCTTCGGGTAATTGGTCGAGCACCCATTCTCCATCATCGTAAACTAAGATATCTCCATTGGATGCATCCGTTTCATTTATATTATTAATATCTTTAGTAGTAAGTCCCGGCACTTTCAATGCGAAAGGGACCGCCACAAGTGGACGAGAACCAAAGTCAATATTTCCATTTCCAAAATCCATTGAAACATGCATAGATATCTCGCCATAGTTCCAAGGAATATCCTCAAATGCAGCTTTTTCGACTGAACCAATTAGAAGGTTAATAAGTCCAAAATCATTCGTTTTCACCTGGTGAACCTCTCGAAAAACATTAGATCCTGAAAGGATATCAATCGTCACTTTAATCTCCTTATTTTTAACGACACCTTTGGTATCACGTACGATGGTTTGATAGTGAATTCCTTTGCTAAAGCTTTGAGCAGAAAGACAAGTAGCAAGGAAAATTAAAATAATGCAACAGAGTAAATTTTTCATAATTAAATAACTTTTTAAGTGAACTAATTTTTAGTGTATGAAATAGTGACAATTACAGATTTGGCTATCAAATGGTGATTTTGATCACGAACAAGAATTTGATAATTATATTGAGCATTTTCGTTAATACGATAATCTAAGTATGTATTCTTTAGATAAGGAAAGGACTTATAGAGTTTGAGACCCTTATTACGCACTGATCTGTAGAGGAAGACCGACTTCTTATCCGAATTGTTTATTGAAGGTAGATGGAGTTCGATACCTTGTTCTTTTGGGATGTAAGCGCCGGTTAGAGGAACGAGTTGTACCGGCCGATTCAAAGGCATACTTTTCAAGGTCAATTCAGAAGAAGCTTTAGAATGGAGGCCATCATCATCCACGGCGATCAATCTATAGGTGTATTGTTTTTGTGCCTCTACACTTCGATCAAAACACACATTTTTATCAATGGACAAAACCAGAATATTTTTCCAAGTTGAATTTCCCTTTTCTTTTCTTTGTACCAGAGTGCTTACTGCATCTGAGCTAGAAGATGGGATAATATCAAAGCGAATGGCACTATCCAAAACTTCATACTTTTCAAATTGAGGTGTAACCGGAGGTATTAAGTCAGGTTTTTTTACCTTTAGAGTTTTTGTAGGTTCACTTGGGTTGCGGTTTTCATCAAAAGCTACAAGTTTATAATAAATATTTTCTGTCAAAGTATGAAGACCAATAGTATCTTGAAATACAGTATCTGTAATAAATCCCCCTTGGATAGGTTGAAAAATATCAGTCGGATTATTGGCAAAGGAAATGACATATCCCTTTAGGTCGGGTTCCGGTCCTAAATCCCAAACAAAATAAACAATTCCATTAGAGTCAATCTTGGCTTGAAAGTGAGTAGGAACAGCAGGTGGAGAATGATCATGAATGACTACATAAGTAGGTATATCACTAACGTAATTTCCAGCTGTATCAAAGGTCATCACCCTATAAAAATTTTTATCATTGACTAGCACAGATGTATCAATATATTGTGTGGTCAAAGGGGAGAGTAGTTTGGCAGTTAGAAATTTAAATGGGCCTTTAAAACTGGTTCCACGGGAGACCATGTATCCTTTGATGTCAGAAGAAGAGCTCTTGGTCCAACGGAGCTTAACGTTGCCTTGTCCCAAATCCTTCAATTCTATTAGAGTACCAGGCTGAGGGGGTGTCTTATCTACGCCCATTCCCTCCACTACGTTAGAATATTCGCTCAAATCACCAAAGGCATCATACCCTTGCATTCTAACTTTTATTTTATGATAATTAGTTATTGGGATATCATACTGGTATTCCCTTCTCATATCATACTTGTTATTTTCCGGGAAAAAAGGTTTGTTAGAGATGCGCTTAAACCCACCAGTAGTGCCATCATCTACTTCGAAATAAAATCCAGTGTAATAGCGCGTAAAATCAAACCATTTTACTCTGACCTTACTTTCCATTGGTTCAATAGTCAATGTAGGAATCGGGCGTGCAATATTGCCACCGGAAATGCTTGCGCAGTGTGCCTTTAAGTATTGGGATGAATCTATGGGATTCTGAACACGAATTTCATACATCACGACTGTATTCGTTCTCTTTAAGCTATCAAGGAATCCCATGCCCAATCCAATTGCTGTATGAAATGAGCGATCAGCGGCTAATAGAGCAAAGATATGGCGGTTAGTTCGGTCGTTTTCTTGATATATAGCAGCATCAAAGGTGATGCCCTTCGGAGCATTTTTTGATTTTCCATAAAGAACTTGAGCTGCCATCATGGCTGTAGTGTCATTGCGATTGCATTTAGACTTCCATTCCGACAAAGTCCAAGGATAAATACGCCTAACGAATGAATCCACTTTAGAAGTGAGGGTGTCAAGAGCATATTTGACTAGTATATACCCACTATCATTGGCGTGCTGCCAGGTCTTAGGGTCGTTGACAGCCCATCTTAATTTAACAATTTCGCCTTCTTGTTTCATGATAATTGCTATTGTTGTATCCTTATTTTCTAAGACAGGGACATTCTTTGTTTGAGCAGATACGAGCGCTGTTATTGGAATAAATAAAACTAGGATTAGGTATAATCTTATTCTTGTATAGGTACGATTTACGCCTTTCATGTCTTTAAAAATTTCTAATTAATTGATCAGCTATTAACTTATGTGAGAATAATTTTTATACTGAATACAAATCATGTCTACTCAGGTATTACTCTCATTTATTTAGGACTAAACACCTTATAGTACGTCCCTTTGGGAGTACTCACATCCAATAGTTTAGTTAAGCGGCCCCCGCCATTGTATTGCCATAAATCAGGCCTTCTATATTCCATATTCATTTTCCAATTTCCTTTACGAGCAAATTGGTGGGGCCACCATAAATATTTGTATCTATTGCTAAAAAATAAGTAATTCTTAAAATCATCTTTATGAGAACTATAATAAGGAAAAATAAAATGAAGGATATAATTTGATTGAGCATTTGATTCGATAGAATACCAGTCGTTAAGTACTTCGAATGGTACTCCATAGACGATCTGAAAGGAAGTAGCATATCCTCTTTGAAAACTACCATAGTCAAATCCAGCAAAACGAGTGTCCCCATTTTTAGTATTACTTGGGGTAGAAATTGCTTTCAACAGATCAGCTAAATTTAAAGGTGGGTCAAATCCATCTAGAAAATTTGGCCTTGTAGGAGGATAGTAACCTATTCTTTTGCCATCTGTTTCGGTCCGAATAGGGCGAGCATCTCCATAGACATGATGAGCTCTATTATAAACCTTGGTAAGATAAGAGAAATAGGCATTTCTATCTGTTTTTAACCATGTTCGAACCAATGGAAATACATAATAATCCGGGTCTGGAAATTGTGCATTACGATGTTTGTAAAGTATATGACCCTTTCCTTCCAGAACGTCAAATCCCTCATTTATTGGGTAATGGTTTACGACGATCCCAAATGAGGCGGAGGAGGAGGGGTCTCGAGGTGAACCGGATATTTTTTGTCTAAAGGTATTGTATTCACTCGTTTTAAAAACCATATCAAATAGAGGAACATCCCCATTACGTATGTAACCATAATTTATCTTTAATCGAGAATATTCTACACGATTATCACTAGTTATGAATCTATTACTTTTGTATTTTTCAAGATTAGATACTTCTTTCTTTTTAGATATTAATCCACTCCCCTTTTTCTTGGTTTGCTTGCGCCTTTTAATCATCTTCAACCAATAAAGGGTATTATTTTGAAGATCTTGAGGAATATCATAAACCAACTTATTATTTTTCATACTCAAATAAACAAGATGCTGCTCTCGAACATTGCTCATATTGATATAGATGCCATAATAGTTGTAGTGCTTATCACTGGTAATGCAACCAATTGATTTGGTGAGTAGCACAAACCCATCATTACTCTCTCCTTTCAGAAAGTATCTTTGTTTTGAGATCGGATAAGTATATAAAATATGTTTAGCAATATCTGCCACACAATCTCCAGTAGTAAAAGTAATTACTAATTTTTCTTTTACCGCTTTTCGTTTATAAACCAATTTAACTTTTCTTCCATTGATTATTTTCCATGCAGAAACCTTGATAATCATCTTATATTTAGAATTAGGGCGCAATGCAAAATCATAATCCAATCTTGCTGCCCGATTGTCTGATCCCCATTTGGCGTCTGTTCGGGTAGCTTGAGTATTTGCTCCTTTTAATAGTTTGAATTCATCAAGCTGAATATAAAAGGAATGGTATTTCCCCTCCTCATCCTGTATTGATATTTTTCTATCCACTGGATAATTGAATGTCACCTGTGGCATAATCATTATATCAACTTTATTAGTCATGTTTTTTCTTGGATTGGAATCATCAATGATGGGTAGAGCCGCAAATGGATTAAATTCTTCTTTTATAGGAATACATTTCTCACCAAGTTCAAATGAAAAATTCATCCTTCCACTTATCAACCCACCCAATACAGAATAATGTGCCTGCAATGTTCCTTTGAACCAGTTGGGATGTGGTAATTTTGCTTCCAAAATGGCTGCTATATCTGCCTTTCCTGCACTGACTCTTCCTTCATAAAACCATACATCTACCTCTAACCCAAAATCAATGCCGCCATATAAATAAGCTTGCCCTTGTGCATACCATCCATTTACTCCAATAGGTGAATTTCCATGATTTGAACATCGAATATCTTGGTGAGTCAAATTAATGTCAAAACCTATTCCTGCATATGTTTTAAGGTAGAAAATGGCAAATGTTTTATCAAAATTCATATTTAAGGATGCGCCAAAAGCAATGCCGCTCCCTTTCTTCATTGCTTCTAGGTTAGTAGGAGAGGAAGTAGGATATCCCGGGACGGCTATTGAAGGTAAACTTGTACTTATGTCTGTTCCCATAACAAAATACATCTTTCCTTTGGCGGTTAAAATATCTGGCAGAATAGAAATATTGGGTTTTTTATTCATGGGGTCTCCTATAGCGAAATGCCAATTAGTACTATTCCCATAACTAAAGAGCATGTCGAAGGAGACATGACCGTCCAAGACTGGTTTATAATCTATATTTACACTATTAGCAGAGTGAAAGATTTTTCGACCAAAATCCAACTCTGTATTACTCATTGCTGTTATCAATGCATCCTTTGTGCTATTGTGCTTTGTTATTATTCCTAGTTCGGCATCCATAGAAATCTTTCGAACTGTGTATCCACTACCAAACTCCATTCCGAGTTTTCCCATCAGGTTAAGACTATAACCATCTGCCAACCCGATAATAGTTGAAGCAGAAAACCCAATGCTTCCTTTCCTAAAATCAAACAAGTCTATAGTTGAAGCATTCTTATTTTTATAATTCGAAAGTTCATTTGCATTCGGAATAGGTTTCCTAGAGAGATTATAATATGCACCTCCTCCAAACCCCTTAATATAAAATGGGGTTGTACCCAATTGAATACCTGGCCCGGGTAAACCAAGTAATCCATCTACCATCCAATACGAAGTATTATTATTAGAACCGAATAGCGCCAAGGCATTAATTGTAATCAAATCGGCTATTTTTGCCTCGAGCTCTCCACTAATTCCCTTGCCCAATTTTTTACTTTCATAGAATTCGATATTCCCATTTAGATCCAATGGACCTACAGAACCAGCCACACTCACCTTTTTTACTTTTACTTTATCAAATGTCCATTTTTGGATATGTGTGGTATTAATTTTTGATAAAATGGTCAGAGTGCTGCTTGCTTTTAGTCCATTATCTTCACTTATATCACCTAAGAGTCCAATCGCTAAATCAATCTGGAGACCAATTTTTCCGTTATCACTAACCAGTTTAGGGTCTTTGATTGAAACGGGGAGACCGGAAACAAATTTCGGAGGACTATTCAAACCCGCTGTGAATGCCTTAACTTGAAGATAGGGCTGTTGATTACTCAAATGAAGGTCTTCAAAAGACATGGCTTGAAAATTCAAGCTAAGATTTTGGACCTTAGGAGAAGAAATGTCCAAATGACCATATAGATGTGCATCTGCCTTAATGTTATTAGTTTTACTATATTTAACAGAAATACTAGACGTATTATCTAGGTTAAACTTGGCCAACCACATAGGAACTTCAAGATTATCTATTTGCGTGACCTGAAAGGTATAGTTCCCACTATTGACATCAAGGAATGCAGTATATTGAAGAGGAGTTTCAGAGACTGGCAGCTTAATATCCCCGCCAAACCCTGATTTAGTCAAACTATTATACTTAAAAGTAGCAAAGAGTTGTTTGATGGAATAGGCCCAACCTCCCAAATTTCCATTATTGATAGACAATACATTATCTACCATAATATTGGCGGTTACTCCTTTGCTATCAAGGATTACATCCTTAGATTTCACTTTTGAAATACCCATAAATTCTGGTAGTTCAACGGATAATTCGGGTATAAACACACCTCTCCAATACAAATTGGAAGATGCATCTGTATAATTCTTGGGAAGCCCTTTGGGATTCTCAAGATCGGAGTGATCATAAATTGCCTTAGATGGGAAAAAACTAAAATCTTGAATCCCTTTAATGCTAAATGGAGTAAGCTGAACATCAGCCATCCATTCACTCCAATCTATTAGGGTCGTCCGCAAGGTTGCAGTAGCAGGTTTAGAAGGAGTTGCAGCATTATGAACTAATGACTGAGGCAGCGTATAAACGGCATCTAAATGCATTTCCTGAAACCCGTTTTTATCTATAGAGATAAAAGTGCCTGAACCATTATTGTATTTTAATAATTTTAATCCGGAAGAGAGAAGATCTACATCTTCTGATAAAAAGAGTTTACCTTCTCCACATAATCCATCCTTACTTATACATATTCCTGAACCACTCAATGCAATAATATCGGGATGTTCTCCAGGTAAGTCAAAAGAAACAGCTGCATCTATTGCAGCATTTTTTGGGGTAATATACAGGCCTGTAATGGCAACTATATGCTCCCCCGCACCTTGATCCATACCGATCGGGAGATCATAATTCAACGAGCTTTGATTGATACGGCTTAATAATTTATTTTTATTTTGTATGAAATAGTTGTCTAGTTGTTGGGCTTTGTCTTTATTCAAAGGTGCAGTTTTGACTTCCGGCACCTCAAAGACAGGTAAAAAAGATGCGTTATCTGCTAGGACACCCCGAAGCGAACCATTGATAATTTGATCTTGGATATTTAATTGAATTTGTGTAAAAGAGACATTTACGCGTATATGACTACCCAACCACGGGAGGTTTACACTTCCACTACCTGAAAACTTCCAATTAGGAGCGGAAGGCTGAACCACAATTTCATCCACTTTGAGAGTGAAACCATTCACGGTATAGCTTGAACCCTTAGATATCTGATAGTTCTTCTTGATCTCCCCGCTCACTTCTGTATTACAGGAACAATGTTTAAAAGGGGGGAGGGCTTGTGGCATAATTACCGATCCTTGGAAATTAGTTTTCTCCTTTACGACAAAGCTACATACCTCGCTAAATCCATTATTTCGATACAGCTTTTTCCCCATTGGATCAATGGATTGTACTCTAAAGGCATATTCTTTGCCTTTTTCCAGAGGTGCATCGGAGAAGCTATAGACATAAGCATTGCCTTGAATTACTTTTTCAAATAGGGGAGGCTCAACAAGGGCTTCCATTGCTTCCTCCGGAGACTGTCCTTTGAGTACTTCTGTCAGTTGAAGCAAATATTGGGTACCTGGGAGCGCACCAGCGCTAATAGACCAAGAAAATAGAATGTTTTGAGGATCCGAAACCTCGATTTGGGTTCCGCATAAAGGAGTAATTATTTCTGCCGGATGTATATGTTCTATCCTTAAATCCGGACTGCACCCCAACGGTGCTTCTTGACTCAGTGGAAGATCAGAATTCCAATCAAAAGCCTGAAGGCAAATTTTATAATTTCCTTCAGGTAATCCACTGGCTTGTATTAACTCCTGGCGGGTTATACCGGTGAGATTGACATCCTCAAAATCAAGGATTCCCTGCAGGTCCCCACCAAATAATTGTAGTACTCCATGAGATTGGATTGTAAAGGGAGTAGCAGGCTTGTAGTCAGACTTCGTAATGGCTTCGAGTCCATTGTCACTTGTGAGAGCGCCATGCATATAGAATTCTATATTCTTATCTGTAGTATTATTGATTATTATGACGACTTTATTATCAAACTGGAGGTAATCCTCAAAATAGGGAGAAAAAGGAGGTTGTACTACTATGTTAATAGATAATTGGCTCCAGGTAGTTACTGATAAAAAGAAGAAAGGCAAGAAAAGGCTTAGTATTCTCATCTTTTTTTATGTTTATTGGTAGTAAAGTTATACGTATAGCTCAATCTTAAATTTGACTCACTAAAGGATCTGGAAACTTGGTCATTTTTTGATAAATTAATCATATGGTAGACCAACAGTCGGAAACTGTGGCTAGAATAAGGAGACCATTGAGTTTGAAAAGAAATGCGTTTAGTGGAGCCATTGGAAGTTTCTTCAAATGAGTTAATATTATAATTGAGATTTGCGTTAAAGAAGAGATGTTTAGATTTATAGTTTTTAGTTAATCCGAGTAAAACACCATTGGATAGCGTCTTTCCTAAGGATAATTCTGATTGGGTTCTATTTAAACCAGCTACAACGGACAGGCCATTAGGTCCAAGGTTCAAATTGTAATTCAGATTTATCGTTTTGCTCTTTATAGAAGTATACTTTACTGTGTATTTATTTTTGTCGTCGAGTGTCTGGTCAGAATAGACCACTGAAATGCTATGATTAAAAACACCCGTTCTAAAAAGTAAATTGGGATTAATAACCAGACTTTTGGTGATGTTATTTAGTCTTATGGTATCAGAAATTTTAATTTTGGTTCCGACCTGCGTAAGACCATAATTAGCGTATTGTGCATTGACGTTAATATGCCTATTGAATCTAAGGTTTAGGTTAGAAGAGAAGATCTTGCGTTGTGTAGTACTTGTTTTTGTAAGGTTAATATTATTATTTTCCAAACCAAATCTACCGGAGAGATTTAATTGACCCTTCCAGATTCCTAAGGACATTCCTAGGCTTTTTTGTTCAACATCAGACCGAAAGTAATAGCTTCCCTGGGACACATAGCCCGGTTCGATGTGTTTATAATTTACATCTACTCCAAAACTTCGAATATTCAGGGCAATTTTTCCTTCTCCAGCCAAGTTCACTTGAGTAGATATATTAGGAGTAAGAATGGATTGTACAAAGGTTGGAATATTCGCCGAATCAATTGGGAGTGCATTTGCTCTTAAGTCTCTAGTTAATCCGGAAATACCTAGGTCAATTTGTGCACTGAAGTACTTGATAAATCCCACTCTTGCTTTTAGCCCAAGAACTGCATTTTCGGAGGGTTTTAAATAGGTCTCTCTAGGTGTAGTAGGAATAGAATGTAGATCGTCCTTGGCTTTGAAATAGATTAAATCCAAATAGGTCTTAGCATTTCCTATTCCTATTTTTGCAGCCCAACCATTCCTTGAAAAGGCGGGATTGAAACCTAGAATCTTTTTAGAAGTGTCTACAGGTATTGATTTAAGAAATCTTCCTTTGACAAAACCCAATCGAAAAATCCCAAGCCGACCATCCACTCCAGCACCTAAGAACCGATGTCCACCTAGCGAGTATTTGGACCAATTCATAGATCTATATCCCAAATGAAACTGGATTGTTTTGTAACGGGGACTTACTCCAAACTGGTTAAATGGTTGTCTAAATGTACGCCCATAATTAGATAGTATAAATGAAAAGGGAAGGTCGATGCCATAAAGACTGAGCACAGGATTCCCTGCAATACTATACCCAAAGGGAGGTCGTCGAGCATTTATACCTCGAATGGAATTTAAATCACTCGTTAGTGTAATACTCCCTTTTAATTGGACATTCTTATTTTGTGCATTTAAATCAATATTGCATGTACCTGACAGAAGGTAGAATATTGCCCAGATACGATAGTCCAAAAGCGACGTAAATATGGATGACATGAATCGTTTCATGTTGTAAAACTCGAAAGAATCTACTAACTAAACAAGCTAAACTTAATACCTAACATTATAGATGTATAAGTGCCGTCTATTCTATCGTAATCTACATATTAAGTCTTCTTTTCTAGAGCGAGAAACATTTAGAAGAGTCCCGTTTTCCAATACCACATAACCACCATCTCCTTTAACATATTTTGATATGGCATCCAAATACACGATATAAGAGTGATGAATGCGAACAAAAGGAAGTGCTCTTAGCTGAATTTCGATTTCTTTTAAACTTTTGGCACATAATATGGTTTTTCTATTTTTAGTAAATATTCTGACGTAATTTCCATCCGCTTCTATATAAAGTATATCTTTCATCATTAACATTTCAAATCCAGACATACATGGAATAGCAATTTTTTGAATACGCGATACCAAGGGGTGTTGATTGTTTACCTTTATTGAGGTGGACACCTTTTTTAAACGTCCCAATGTGGCTAACAAATCAGTTTTCCCTATAGGCTTTAGTAAATAATCAAAAGCATTCAATTTAAATGCCCTTATTGCATATTCATCGTATGCCGTAGTAAACACTATATGACAACTATTACAGTCAATAGCGTTTACAAATTCAAGCCCATTCAATTCTGGCATTTCGATATCGATAAATAATATATCAAAATCCAACTGTTCAATAACTTTTAATGCATCTAATGGATTGTAAAATACACGAGTTACCTTGACATCTGAGTATTTCTCTAGCAAAATGGACAGGGATTCTGTACAGTGTACCTCGTCGTCTATGATTATAGCCTTCATAATAAAGATGTTTTATTTTATGAATTAACTAAGCTTGGTAACTTGGTTTGAAACTTTTCCAATTGGCTTTAGAAACTTCTCCAATCGGATAATTACTTTTGTGCCACATGCTACTTTGTCTGTAATTAAATCGATAATTTCCAAAGTGGCATTTGTATTGTACATTTGATTAATATAGTATATGCGATCTTTGGTAATATTCGTTGACATAGATTTTTTTGTGCCTTGTTTTAGTTGCTTTTTAAGACGAGACATTGCCCTTCCTATTCCATTGTCTTCAATAATAAAAGTCAGCATACTATCCTCTTCTATTACATTAAGATGAAGCATTCCTCCACCTTTTTTGGGCATTAATCCATGCCATATTGAATTCTCAATAAAGGGTTGAAGAAGGGAGGGAGGAATAAGCAGGGTTAAACTGTCAGATACTATCTGAATTGTAATTTCAAAGTTAAAACGGTTATGAAATCTAATTTTTTCCAGATCCAAATACAGTTGAATTGTATCTAACTCTTCTGATAATGGGACAAGATTGCATGCAGAATTTTGAAGAACGGATCGCATTAATTTTGAAAATTTAGTGAGGTATTCAGAAGCATTTTCTACTTGTTCTTTTAATATAAAATTGTTAATACTGCTCAATGAATTAAATATAAAATGTGGATTCATTTGATAGCGCAATGATTTCATTTCAAGTTCTACAAGTTGTAGATAGTGTTCCTTTTCTTGTTTTATTTTTCTGAACTTATTATATCTATACAACAGATAACCTATTACGCTAAACAGAAAAATTCCTGCAAGTACATTTCTTATAAATGAGGCATGCAAATAAAATGGCCGTTCATAAAAGGCTTTCAATATCTGTCCATTGCGCCATGCTAACCCCTCTAAAGATGCGGCAAACTCAATGGTGTTGTGACCGTAACTCAAGTCTTCAACTGGTATTTCCCGTTCGGGTGAAGGTTTTGACCAATTCCCCTTATTCAGCTTCCATCTGTATAGCCATTTTTCATTAGGTTTGGGATTAGCTATTCCTATTTGGATAGAAGAAGATGATGATTCGGCATTAAACTCTAAAGATTGTGTATTCAAGAAACTACTCGTCCCCTCCTTTGTCTTTACTCCCATAAATATGGGTTTTGTATTTGATCTGGAGTTTGGAGAAACGATGGGAGTTTTTGATTTTAGTAATGCATTATAGGCAGCAATCCAAAGGCAGCCATTTCGACCTACTAACGTTTGTTGAATCCAACCGATCTTTTTTAATTCTAACGCTTCCAGTAAAATTAATTTCTTCTTTTTTATGTCTAGCTTGCCCCATCCAAGATCACTTGTATAATATATTTTATTTTTATCAATAGGTACTATGCTCATAACCCCATTGCCTTTATATGGGTGACTTGGATCATGCTGATATAAAAATTCCGACCACTCTTTGCTCATTATATCATATTTTAAAATCCCTCCAGATGACATTCCGGCCATCCATAATATATAATGGTCATCCAAATATATGTCCCATACTACAAAGTAGTGCCATTGAGGATTAATAGAGTGCCATTTATTAATATTTTTGAGTGGTAAGTAGGCCTTTGTTGTCAAATCAAATAACTTCAATCCATAAGAAGTCCCTAACCACAGTTGGTTAGCGTAGGGGTCTTTAACTATTTTGTATACTATATACCTCACGTCCGGTGTGTTGGGCGGAATATCCAGTATAGGGTAATGGTGATAGGTCTTATTAATTTTTGAATAGGAGGCTAATCCATATGTGATCCCAAACCATATACGATCTTTTGTCTCATAATAGGATGTAAAGAATGTTTTGTTTAAAAATGTGTTGATCGTATCCTGTAATAGATGACGTGCAAAGTGGTTTGTTTTTAAATCGATCTCTCCAAATCCACCTCGAAATGTAAAAATTATATGTCCATTTCTTAATTGATAAATCCTACTAATATCATTAAAAGGTAATAGAATACTATCTTTTAATTGATTTGTGTAGTTTTGAAAATTAAATCCGTCATACATAAATAGTCCGGCCGATCTTGTACCAATCCATATTCTACCTTCTTCATCCTCAAATACTGCATTTAGATCAGTTAATCCTTCTACGTCAGCACCGATCCGAACGAATTTTGCACTATCAGCGCTCACTTGACCTGAAGTGGTGTTTATTGAGATACAGGCCCAACATCCAATGAGAAAAACTATTACCCTACACATATCATCGGCAAAATACGGTTTTTCTTTAATTCTAAAGGCATCTTATTATTCACTTCCCTTGGATAAATGTATATCTGGTAGCAAATGCAGGATAACTTACTTGGCAATGCTGTTCTGTCAAGTAGTGTAACCTGCATCATCTCAAATAAAATAGAGTATACCCTCTTGTCCCAACATTCCCTAAGTAGTTTTACACTTGAATCAATAGGACATCAATTTAGGGTGAATGTAACTAGCACTAGAAAGTACAATCACTAAATAGCTATATGAAAAATTATTCTATCTTGTAGTAAAAGAAATGAGATATTAAATAACACAACGGAAGAAGGGTTGGCACTCATTCGAGACTTTTACAATACTTTTATCCGTAATGTTGCTATTTGTCGTAAATCTTCTGGCCTTGCTTATTTAAATGAGGTTTTGCAAGGGCGTTTCAAATTTATTTGAACCATAAAAAGAGCAGCTACTTTAGGGATAAAATATTATCGTCATGAAAGTGCCAGAGATAAAAATCGGACATAAAATAAATTCTAAAAGGATAACTAACTCCCCCAGCTTCCCGCTGCTTAAACAGGGTTTTCATAGCAATCCAGGTCAAATGCTATACCCATAAGCTATCTTTTCACCGTTGTTGAGAAGAAGCAGGAGATCGAAGCAGATTGGACGATTATTGGTTTTAGAATGGTAAGGAATGGAGACTCATGAAGCAAGGAGCATATCCTACTCAAACGTTCTTAATAATACCTCATAGGTACTCAATACTCATTTCGTACAACTGATTTACTGGATATTTTCATACATTGTGATTTGTTTTAATTTTGTGTTTAACAAAACCTTCTTTCAATGGGTGGTGTGCCCTTGCGGATATTCTATGCTAAATACCTCTCCATGGTGTATAACCGTAGTGCCATTCTGGGGTATCTCGTCGGGCTGGTTTTCTGGTGTAGTCCGGGGTCTTCCCAAGAGCGATTTATCAGTTATGATCGTCATTCCGGTCTGGATGCGGATCATATTACTTGTATCGCTGAGGATAGTTTGGGGTACATGTGGTTTGGGTCTAACAATGGGTTGATACGGTATGATGGGTATCAATTTGAGTATTTTTATACGCGCCAAGGGGACAGTGCTAGTTTATCCGGTAATTATATTATAGATATCCAAACCGGTCCCAAAGGGCGATTGTGGATAGCCACTCATGATCGTGGTATATGCGTATATGATTATAGCACAGAAAAATTTACTCGTATTCCCTTTTTGGATGTCTACGGTACACCTATTGATCCCACTCCCATTTGGAAAGTATGGATTGACAAGACGGGGCAGGTATGGTTGGCGACGTCTAAGTACGGCATTGTCAGATTGGACAAGAAGAATTATCATTGGGTACTGCCAGCGGATTCGAGAAGGTATCTCCATGCACGTGATATATATCCCGACCCTAATGATGATAAGCATTTTTACTCTGCCAGCAGTACTGAACTCAGATATTATTCCATCGAGACGGGGGACTACCGAGTGGTTAAAAAAAAGGAAGATTGGGACTGGAATCATCTCCTCGTAGATACATCGGGAGACATCTGGAATACGCTTTATCTGGATGGTCTTACTCATCTAAGTACTAAAAATAAAAGGACCTGGAAAAAGAATTGGACCGGAGCTGTAACTCTAGATCTTATTCGAAAAGATGAAGAAACCCTTTGGATGGCCACGGAAGGCCAAGGGATAAGAGTCTACCATACGCGCACCCATACATCTGAGCGGATACTTCCTAAACCATTTGATCGATCTTCCCTTCCATGTAAATTTATCTTGTCTCTGCACAAAGATAAGAGCGGTAAAATATGGATAGGGACGGCCATTGGAATTAGTCTATGGGATCCTAAACAACAACAGATAAAAGCACACCTAGTCAATTACCCTGCATCTGCAAATCCTTTAATGGTGAGTGATTATTGGGAGGTGCCCGGAAGAAAAACATTAGTTGCAGGGTATTATTATGACAGATTACTACATCTTAATTCGATCGGGCCTGTCACTTCTGATGTAGAGGTATCTCCTTCGGCTCGACATCTAATTAAGCCCTACAATATCTATCCCGCAGCCGGAAAGATATTTGTTTTCTACAGCAATGGAATAGGCCTCTATGATCCTTCTAAAGACCTTATTCGCCCTTATCGGGTATCACATTTTCAAGAGGTCTTATCGCGTAGAGGTGCGGGGGATGTCCTCCAAGATCCTCATCAACACTTTTGGCTAACACGGCCTCCAAACATCTTGATTCATCTCAATCCGTATTCCGGAGATATAGACACCTTTCATATCGGATACCCTTCCAATATTTATTTTTCTCGTTCCCTCTACTATCAAAATGACAGTATCATATGGCTCGAACACAACGGAGAGCTCTTCCGACTCAATACGCTCAGTAGGCGAAGACATAAGTTTTTCCCTTCTGCAAATGACAAAATAGACCGATTGGGGATCAACGACATAAGGGTTACTCCGGACAATACCGTCTGGCTGACGACGGATACCAGGGCGCTGTTAAAACTGGGTTACACCCATGATACTTTAAAAGAATTAGACCAATTTGAACATATCAACGGATTGCCTAGTGATGTATTGGGGGATATCATTCAAAGTAAGGATGGGAGATTGATGGTGGGTACCAATCAAGGAATTGGTGTTTATTTGCCTAAATTCAATGGATTCTATACCGTTGACAAAAGTTATGGATTGCTAGACAATGAAGTCTTATCCCTCAGGGACAAAGGAAAGGTCCTTCTCGCTACTCATAAAATGGGTTTCTCCATAATCCGGCCTGAACACCTCATCCAAGAGCACACTCCCCCCCAAATTCATATCCAATACATTAACTTTTCAAACGAACATGCTCAAGTGTACTCGACTTCATTTCATATAAAAACACCTGTCCCCTACACTCATAACGATGTTTCCATTGGTTATTTAGCGTTCCATTATAACGCTTTGTCAACCATTTCATACCGATATAAACTCTCCGGTGTACACGACTGGATAGTGGGTTCCCAACTCGAAAGAGTCGCCCGTTATAATAATTTACAACCCGGCAAATATCGATTTGAAGTAGAAGCTAAACGTAAAGATGGAATCTGGAGCTCCCCTGCCCGGATCGACTTTGAAATCAAGGCTCCTTTCTGGAGGACAACCTGGTTTATCATCGGGAGTACGCTTTTTATCGCTACCATCATATACGCTTTGCTCATGTGGAGGTGGAGGCAGGTGAAGGAGAGAGAAAAACTCAAAAACAAGTACGAATTACAGATCTCCCAAATACAACTTCAGGCTCTAAGGGCGCAAATGAACCCGCACTTTATGTTTAATAGTCTCAACTCTATCAAAAACTATATTTTAAAAAATGAAACCACCCTCGCTGCAGAATATCTATCCAGCTTCTCTCATCTAATACGAATGATCTTACAATTCTCCAAGTCCACTACGATAAGTATGAAGGAAGAAATTGAGGTGCTTCTGCTTTATATCGATCTTGAAAAGTTGAGATTTAGAGATACGTTTTCTTTTCAATGTCAGATTGACAAGGAAATAGATATGACCCGACTCCAAATTCCACCTATGCTTCTCCAACCCTATGTCGAAAATGCCATCTGGCACGGGTTATTACACAAGAAAGAAGATCGTATCCTAAATATAAAACTATATCGCTCTGATGCTAATATCATTTGTGAAATAGAAGACAACGGCATCGGAAGAGATGCTGCAAAGCTGCTGAAATCCAAATCCGCTTCTCGATATAAATCAATGGGGATGAGTATCGTAAATGACCGTATTCAACTCCTTAATTCCTCTAATTCTATTAATATTAACATAGAGGTGACGGATAAAGTTTATCCAGATGGATCTGCTGCCGGTACCCTCATCAAATTAATTATCCCCTATGCGTACTATAATCATTGATGATGAACTTGACAGCCTCGAATCCTTGTCCGCTGAACTCAAAATCTATTGTCCGGAACTTCAGATTGTTGCTATTTGCAACTCTGCTCAAGAGGGCAGAAAAGCTATTCTGGAACATGAACCCGAACTGGTTTTTCTTGATATTGAGATGCCTTATATGAATGGGTTCGAACTATTGGAGTCTCTGGATGATATATTCTTTAATATTATATTCGTTACGGCCTACAACGAATATGCTGTGCGTGCCTTTGAATTTAATGTGGTCGATTACATCCTTAAGCCTATTATGAAAAGTAAACTTATTAAAGCAGTTAACAAAATTAGAAGTAAACCCAATCTGTCACTTGACAAAACCAATTTGAAAGCACTTATTAATAACATGCAGCTTCATACCGGTCATATAATGGAGAGTATTGCTTTTCCCTCTTCTGACGGTTTTATCTTTGTCCACATTAATGAAATCATCTATATCCAGGCTGAAAACAATTATTCCTGGGTCTATACTGATTCTGGAGATAAACACCTCCTATCAAAAACACTCAAAGAAGCTGCCGGGCTTATCCCTTTTCCTCAATTCTTTCGACCCCACCAATCCTATTATGTCAACATGAACTTCGTCAAACAATACATCCGGGGGAAAGGCGGATATCTCATGCTTAGAGATGGAACTCAGATCCCGGTCAGTAGAAATAATCGCAACGCGCTTCTCGACTATCTAAACAGATAAGAGCTGTTTTTCTCTCCAATTTATTACCCGGATATCACAATATATTACCGAATACTAACGGATACTGCCAAATACTAATTTGCACTAACTAGATAGGGGCATTCCTGCATAGCTTTGTATAAAAATAATGTGAGTGCAAAGCACTTACAGGATTCAGATATATTAATTTACAATTATTTTCATTTTATTAAAAATTTATTAGTTATGAAATGGTTCCATCCTTTTATCGTCTTATTCTGCTTGATTTCCCTTTCCCTTTCCGCACAAAACGTCGGTATCGGCACCACCACACCCGATGCCAGCGCCAAGCTCGACATCACCAGCACCGACAAGGGACTCCTTATCCCTCGACTCACTAGTGCCCAGCGCACCGCCATCGCCTCGCCGGCTACCGGGCTACTGGTCTTTCAGACCGATGCGACGGCGGGATTCTACTACTACGACGGCACGGGCTGGGTACAACTCAACGACGCTTCCTCTACCGTCACCAAGATCAACGACCTCAGCGACGGCAAGTCAGACGACGATGGGACGGACGACGGCTCCTCCGTCTTCCTAGGCCT
>Ga0256841_1000373_pt1 | contig 47876 bp, 37 predicted proteins | sample 356308metaG_FD_185971 | JGI IMG/M metagenome (GOLD analysis project Ga0256841, IMG submission 185971) | Hydrothermal vent microbial communities from Mid Atlantic Ridge, Atlantic Ocean - 356-308 | ecosystem: Environmental > Aquatic > Marine > Hydrothermal vents | place: Atlantic Ocean: Mid...
GGCACAGGCGACCAAGGGCAGAGGCCGCCCCCGCTCCCAGGGGGTGACGGGGCGGCGCCACCACCCCTGCCTGCGGCCGCTCCCGGGGTGGCGGACCAAGGACGGACGCCACCCCCGCTTCCAGGAGGTCATGGGGAGACGCCACCGCCCCTGCCCGCGGCGCCTTCGGGGGCGGGAGCCCAGGGGCAGGCACCATCCCCGCTCCCCGGAGGAGACGGGAACGCGGCGGCGCCACCGGCCTTGCCGGCCGTGGCCCCTGCAGGGACCGCCGTCGATGCCCTGGAGGCGCGGATGGAGGCCTGTTCCGCAGACCCGAACTTTGTGACGCTGTCGGCGAATTGGCCGAGCCAGATCATCGCGGATGGCCTCTGTTTCCTCAGTTATCCGCCGGGATGGTCCCTGTCGGGAGACGGGTCGGCCGCCTGGGCGGAAGGCAGCGGGGCGGGGTATGCCGTCCTCACGCCCCTGCTCCCGGGGGCGGGCTGGACGGCGGCGACGGAACTCCAGCAGGCGCTTGGGATGCTCAGGCGGCGTTTTCCCGATCTCCGGATCCTGAAGCAATGGGAACTGCCCCTGCCGGGCGAGATGGCTGTCGCGGGCCTGCATTCGTTGGCGGCGGGATTCTCCTTGACATACCGGGGGGCGCCCGCCGTGGGCCTGCTGTTGCTCTCCTACATCCCCTGTGAGCCCTTGTCTCCCTTTTGCACCATGCAGGCGCAGGCCACCTGGTCGAGGGTGGACCGGTTGTCCGAGAACGCCTGTGTATTGGCGGCCATCAATGCCTCCTATCACTGCCCCCATTCCGGCGGCGCGGGATGCGACACTTCGGACTGCAATGTGTCCTGCCAGGAGCAGGGATATGCACGGGGGCGGTGTGGCGGGGACCGGTGCTACTGCCTCGGCTGGGGGGGGTGAGGCGGCGCAGCGGTCCGATGCGTGTCTCCGGCTTGGTCCATTTTCCCCGCCACGGAGTCGTCCGGGGCGTTGCCTGGTCTTCCGGCGGGGCTCGCGGTCTCTGGCTCAGAGCCTGGCGATACGTTCGGCCTGTGCGCTCAGTTTGTCCAACGCGGATTGCCGTTGGGCCAGTCTCTCCCTTTCCTTGTCCACCACCTCCGCGGGTGCCCGGTCCACGAAGCGGGGGTTGGCCAGCTTGGCCCGGGTGCGTTCGAGGTCGGTCTCCAGGCGCTGGATCTCCTTGCGCAGACGTTGGAGTTCGGCGTCCTTGTCGATCAGTCCGGCGAGGGGGATCAGCAGTTTCATCTCCCCCACCAGGGCCACCGAGGCCTCGGGCGCGGCATCCTCATCGGCGAGCACCTCGGCCGATTGCAGGCGGGCGAGCCGGTCCAGGTAGGCGCGATGGCGGGTCAGGCGCGCCCGGTCGTCGTCCGAGGCGTTGGCCAGGAGCACGGGCACCGGGCGCCCCGGGGGGATGTTCAGTTCGCCCTTGATGCGCCGCACGCCGAGGATGAAGGCCATCACCCACTCCATCTCGGCCTCGGCCGCGGGGTCCTCCAGGGCCGGGTCCGGGCTGGGGAAGGGGGCGAGCATGAGGGTCTCGCCGGCCCGCCCGGCCAGGGGCGCGGCACGCTGCCAGATCTCCTCGGTGATGAAGGGCATGATGGGGTGGGCCAGACGCAGCAGGGTCTCCAGCACCTGTACCAGGGTGCGGCGGGTGCCGCGCTGCGCGGCGGCCGGGGCCTGGGGGTCGTCGAGCAGCGGTTTGGACAGCTCCAGATACCAGTCACAGTACTGATTCCAGGTGAACTCGTAGAGGGCCCGCGCCGCCTGGTCGAGGCGGTAGCCCTCGATGCCCTGGATCACCTCCCGGATGGTCTCCTGCAGGCGTGAGAGGATCCAGCGGTCGGCGGCGGAGAGCGCCACTTCACCACCGTCGGCGCCGCAGTCCTCGCCCTCGGTATTCATGAACACGTAGCGGGCGGCGTTCCACAGCTTGTTGCAGAAGTTGCGGTAGCCCTCGATGCGGCCCAGGTCGAACTTGATGTCGCGGCCGGTGGTGGCCAGGGCGGCGAAGGTGAAGCGCAGGGCGTCGCAGCCGAAGGCGGGAATGCCGTTGGGGAACTCCTTGCGGGTCTGGCGGGCGATGCGCGCGGCCAGTTGCGGTTGCATCATGCCGCGGGTGCGCTTGGCCACCAGGGCCTCCAGGTCGATGCCGTCGATCAGGTCGATGGGATCGAGCACGTTGCCCTTGGACTTGGACATCTTGTCACCCTGGGAGTCGCGCACCAGGCCGTGGATGTAGACCTCGTGGAAGGGCACCTCGCCCATGAACTCGAGGCCCATCATGATCATCCGCGCCACCCAGAAGAAGATGATGTCGAAGCCGGTGACCAGGACCCGGGTGGGGTAGAAGGTCGCCAGTTCCGGGGTCCTTTCCGGCCAGCCGAGGGTGGAGAAGGGCCAGAGGGCGGAGCTGAACCAGGTGTCCAGCACGTCCTCGTCCTGCCGCAGGGGGAGATCCGCGGGCAGGCCGTGGGCGCCGCGGACCTCTTCTTCGGACCGTCCCACGTAGACGTTGCCCCGGTCGTCGTACCAGGCGGGGATGCGGTGGCCCCACCAGATCTGACGGCTGATGCACCAGTCCTGGATGTTGCGCATCCATTCGAAATAGGTGTTCTTCCAGTTGTCGGGGACGAAGCGGACACGTCCCGATTCCACCGCCTCGATGGCCGGGCGGGCCAGGGGCGCGGTCTTCACGAACCACTGATCGGTGAGGAAGGGCTCGATCACGCTGCCCGAGCGGTCGCCGCGGGGGACCATGTGGCGGTGCTCCTCGATGCGCTCCACCAGGCCCTGGGCCTCCAGATCCGCGAGCATGCGTTTGCGCGCCTCGTAGCGGTCCAGGCCGACGTAGGCGGCGGGGATCAGGCCGTCTTCCTCCGCGCTGTCGGCGCGGATGGCGGCGTCCACCGTGAAGACGTTGATGAGGCCCCCGTGGGGCTGTTCCAGGATGGCCTTCTCGTCGCGGTGGCGCTGCCAGACCTGGTAGTCGTTGAAGTCGTGGGCGGCGGTGATCTTGACGCAGCCGGTGCCGAAAGCCGGATCCACGTAGTCGTCGGCGATGATGGGGATGCGCCGGCCGGTCAGGGGCAGCTCCACCCGCTCGCCGATGAGGTGGGTGTAGCGCGCGTCACCGGGGTGCACCGCCACGGCGCAGTCGCCGAGAAGGGTCTCCGGGCGGGTGGTGGCCACCACCAGATGGCCGGTGCCGTTGCTCAGGGGATAGCGCAGGTGCCAGAGGTGGCCGGCCTCCTCCTCCTGGATCACCTCCAGATCGGAGACCGCGGTGTGGAGTACCGGATCCCAGTTCACCAGGCGCTGGCCACGGTAGATCAGGCCCTTTTCGTAGAGGCGCACGAACACCTCGCGCACCGCCGCCGACAGGCCCTCGTCCATGGTGAAGCGTTCCCGCGACCAGTCCACCGAGGCCCCCATGCGGCGCAACTGGCGGGTGATGGTGTCGCCCGACTGGTGTTTCCACTCCCACACCCGTTCCACGAAGGCCTCGCGGCCGAGGTCGTGACGGGTCCGGCCCTCGGCCTCCAGGAGGCGTTCCACCACCATCTGGGTGGCGATGCCCGCATGGTCGGTGCCCACCTGCCAGAGGGTGCGGTCTCCCTTCATACGGTGATAACGGATCAGGGCATCCATGAGCGTGTCCTGGAAGGCGTGGCCCATGTGCAGGCTGCCGGTCACGTTGGGCGGTGGAATCATGATGCAGTAGGGCGTTCCCTCGCCGCGCGGGGCGAACCAGCCGTTTTCCTCCCAGGTGCGGTACCAGCGTTGCTCCAGACGGTGGGGGTCGTAGCTCTTGTCCATGGGTTCCGGGATCTCCGCGGCGGGGATGGGGAAACCCGACATTATACCGATCGCGCGCGAATCTTTCGTTTTTCGAGGGCGTTTCCCGTGCCCCCGGACGGGGACCTGCCTGTGGTCGGCAGGGTGCAAGTGGCTCATACGGGGCTATGGCGGGCAATCGCGGGGCCTCCCCGGGGTACCCGGGGGGCGTGGTTGCCGATCTGCCTGCCACAGGCAGGAGATCGCCGGGCGATGGGTAGTCTTCAAGTTTGCACCTTGGTGGCCGAAGAGGAGCTGAGAGCAGGCATTACCGGCCCGGAATGCAGGACTTCACAAGGAAGGGCTTGGATGGAGGAAGGGGCCTGGGATCGGGAGCAATGCATAGATCCCGAGGTCCGGCTGCGCTATCTTGGTGCAATATCCGGGCTAGGGCCTTCCTTGGCGATCAGGATTGGCTGCGCTGCATCTGCCGCCGATGGTCCGGCCGATGGTGTGGCGACAGGCTCACCGTGGTTGCAGCATTCCGGGGAGGGATGTCACTCCCTTGTGCCTTGCATCGCGTCGGTGATCGACCCTATCTGTCTGCTGAACCACCGATGTACCACTAACCTATCAAAGCCGCAGGCGTTACGAAATGAACCGGGGCCACATGCATACTCGGAGAAGGGTGATGAATGGATTCGAGTCCCGCCCCGTCGGGGATGCCCCTGTGCTTCCGGTCCGAGCCCTCGCTCATTCCGGCCCGGCGTCGTCCCGTCTGGGATCGAAACGATGAAGGACAGGCACTCCGCGGAGATCGATCCCCTGGCCTTCGAAGCCGAACAGACCCGTCTGCTCTATGCCGGGCTCGGTCACACCCTGGTAGGGACGGTCTTGGCGGCCAGTGCGTTCGTCGTGGTGATGCACGCGCATATCCCTCATCCCGCCCTCGGTTGGACTTGGCTGGGCCTGTTGCTCCTGGTGAGCGGTGCGCGTGCCCTGCTGGCCCTGTCTTACTGGCGCGCGTCGGCCCGGGAGCGGGCCGAGACGCACTGGTTGCGCCGCTGGTCTCTGTTCACCCTGATCTCGGGAGTGATCTGGGGGGCCGCGGCCTGGATGCTCTTCCCCGTGGGCTCCCGGGCCTATCAGGCCCTGCTCATGCTGGGCCTGATGGGTATCGCCAGTGGCGCCGTGGTGCTTCACGCCTACCGTCCGCGTGTGACCGTCCTTTTCATCCTCATTCTGTTCACCGCGGCCGAGGCCCGACTGCTCTGGGAAGGGACCTCGTTCACCAGGGAACTGGCCTTGTTCATGACGTTGTACCTGATGTTCCTGTTGCGTGCCGCCCAGGTCGTCGGCCGCAGTTTCGACGAGGTCCTGCGCCTGCGCCTGGAGAGTGAGCAGCGGGAGACCGCCCTGCGTCAGGCCAAGGAGGTCGCGGAGGCCGCCAACCGGGCCAAGAGCGAATTCCTCGCCACCATGAGCCATGAGATCCGCACCCCCATGAATGGGGTCTTGGGGATGACCGAACTGTTGCTCCAGAGCCCTCTCACGTCGCGCCAGATGCGTCTGGCCGGCATCGCCCGGCAGTCGGCCCGCAGTCTTCTCGGGGTCATCGACAGCGTCCTGGACTACTCGAAGATCGAGGCCGGGCGGCTCGAACTCGCGGCCGAACCCTTCGATCTCGCCTCGGTGCTGGAGGACACCCTGGACCTGGTGGCCGAAGGTGCCCGGAAGAAGGGTCTCGAACTGATCTCGGAACTCCCGGTGGGGCTGGAACGCAAGGTGATCGGTGATCCCGTGCGCCTGCGTCAGATCCTTCTCAATCTGTTGGGCAATGCCGTCAAGTTCACCAGTGAAGGGACGGTGGGCCTGAGGGCCACTGCCCAGCCAAGCGGTACGGGTGGGATACGGGTGGAGTTCGAGGTGAGCGATACCGGACCGGGCATACCCGCCACCCGTCAAACCGCCGTTTTCCAGGCCTTCGAGCAGGCCGAAGGGGCGGCCACCACCCGCAGCTATGGGGGGACCGGCCTGGGTCTGGCCATCGTCCGCCGGCTGGTACGCCTGATGGGGGGTGAGATCGGTCTCGAGAGTCGGGAAGGCGAGGGCAGCCGGTTCCACTTCGATCTGGAATTCAGGTTGAGCGACCAGGCCCTGCCGGTCCCTGATACCGGCCCTCTGCGAGGACGGCGGATCGCCCTCCTCGGGGGACATCCCCAGAACCGACGGGGGCTGATGCGGCTCCTCGGTACCTGGGGGCTGGAGCCCATCGACCTCGGTCCCATCGAAGAGGCCATGATCAAACTTCGCTCATGCGCCGGTCAGGATCCAGGATTGGACTTCTGTCTCTTCGACCCTTGGCCGGGATCCACACTTCCGGGGGCCTGGTTCGAACCCCTGCAAATCCTGCCCATAGCTCCGAAGACGTTGTATCTCGGCCCGCCCGATGGGCCGTTGCCCGCCGGTATCGATTCCAGCCTCTCCAAACCCCTGCATCGGGGCGACTTGCGGGACGCCTTGCTGCGCCTGGTCTCAGGGGTGAGCGCCCCTCCCGGACCGGTGGCGGTATCCCGGGGACCGAGGCGCTCTACCGGGGCGCGGATCCTCTTGGCCGAGGACAATCCGGTCAACCAAGAGGTGGCCCTGGGGCTGTTGGAGGCGGCCGGTTACGAGGTGACGGTGGTGAGCGACGGCCGTCAGGCCGTGGCCGCGATGCGGGAGGGGTTCGATCTGATCCTCATGGATTGCCACATGCCCGGTATGGACGGTTTCGAGGCCAGCCGGCGGATCCGTGCGGCCGAAGACGAAGGCCGTCACATACCCATCATCGCCCTCACCGCCGATGTGGTGGAAGGCATCCAGGAACGCTGCCAGGCGGCAGGTATGGACGACTATCTGGCCAAACCCTTCGTTGCGGAGGATCTGTACGCCAAGCTCACGACCTGGTTGGATCTCGCTTCCGACCCGATGGGCGAGGGCATCGATCTGTCGCGCTTGCCGCGGCGGGCGCTGGAGGTCTTCGTGCGCCAAGCCCCGGTACAGCTGGTGAACCTGACCACCGCCTTCCGTCGGGGCGATACCCGCGGGGTGGCGGAGATCGCGCACAGCCTCAAGTCCAGTTGTGCCACCCTCGGCGACCAGGTCCTGGCCATGGCCTGCGAGGCCCTGGAGCGTCAGGACCAGATGGAGGATGCGGCCTTCGCCCAGGCCCGGTTACAGGTCCTGGAGCGGGGCCTGCCGCGTCTGGTGGAAGAGATCGAGGCCACCTTGGGAAAGGGCCCGGAGGGTGCCGCGAGGGTGCCTCGTATCGGTCATGGCGAACATGTCCTGGTGGTGGACGACGATCCCAGCCAGTGCGCCCTGGTGGCCGGGTATCTGAAACAGGTCGGTTTCGAGGTACGCGAGGCCGATAGTGGCGCGTCGGCCATTGCCGTTCTGGAGAAGTGGTCGGTCGAACTGGTGGTCACCGATGCCGTGATGCCGGGCATGGATGGCTATACCCTGTGCGGCCATCTACGCAGTCAACCCGCCACTCGCGGCCTGCCGGTGGTGATCGTCACCGGCCAGCAGGAAGATGTGGCCGTGCGGCGCGCCTTCGATGCCGGCGCCACCAGCTTCAACACCAAGCCACTGAACCTCCACGGCCTCGCTCACTCGCTCCAGTTCATCCTCCGGGCTGCGCGTACCGCGAGCGAACTCAGAGAGAAGGGGGAACTCCTGAGTTCGGCGGAACGTCTGGCCCGCCTGGGCTATTGGCGCTGGCAGGTGGGCGAAGACGAGCTGGAGATCTCCGACAATCTCGCCAGCCTCTGCGGCCACGCCCAGGGCGCCCGGGTGACCCTGGATGCCTGTCTTGAGCGTACCCATCCCGAGGATCGTGAGCGGGTCTACGGCCACATCGTCGAGACGGCGGCCAGCAGGGTCGCCTGTTCCTTCGAATATCGCCTGCGCAGCCCCTCGGGTGAGGGCTGGATGCAGGTGCAACAACACGTCCAGTTCCTGGTGAGCGCGGACGGTCACGGCTATCTGTTGGGTACGGTGCAGGACATCAGCGAGCTGAAGCAGGCCGAGGAGCGGGTGCGCCAGCTGGCCTTCTACGACGAACTCACCGGACTGGCCAGCCGCACCCACCTGCACCACCACTTGGCCGATGCCATCCGTACGGGGGCCAGGCGGGATGAGTCTTTCGCCTTGATCTATCTGGATTTGGACGGTTTCAAGGACATCAACGACACCCTGGGCCACGATCAGGGGGACGACTTGTTGCGGGAGGTGGCGAGGCGTCTCCAATCGGTGCTGCGGGATTCGGATTTCGCCGCTCGCCTGGGGGGAGACGAGTTCTGCATCGTCACCGGGGCCATCTATGACGGGCTGGATGTGGGCGAGGTGGCCGTGCGCTGCCTGGATGCCATCAATGCGCCCGTGCATCTGCTCACCCACGAGATCCGGCCGCGCGCGAGTATCGGCATCGCCCTCTACCCTCAGGATGGCACCGATCCGGCGGCCCTGGTGCGCGCGGCGGACACGGCCATGTACGTGGCCAAGGGCCAGGGCAAACACTGTTATGCGTTCTACGATGCTGCCATGACCACGGCCGCAGAACACCGGATGCAGCTGGAGGCCGCCCTGCGCCTGTCCGTGGAGCGAAACGAATTCGAACTCCACTTTCAGCCGATAGTCGATCTCTTCGACGGGCGTATCAAGGGAGTGGAGGCCTTGGTCCGCTGGCAGCATCCGGACCAGGGTCTTGTCCCCCCGAGTGAGTTCATCGGTCTGGCCGAACACATCGGCCTCATCCCCCGGATCGGTGAATGGGTGATCGAGGCTGCCTGCCGTCAGCTCCTGGCCTGGGACGAGGCCGGAGTGGAGGTACGTACGGTGGCGGTCAATATCTCCCCCTGTCAGTTCGAGCGTACCGATCTCGTTGCGGTGGTGGCCCGTGTCCTGTCCCGTACCGGTCTGTCCCCCGGGCGTCTGGAACTGGAGATCACCGAAGGTCTGAGCCGGGATCCCGGGTCCTATGCCCGTGTCTGTGAACGCCTGCGCGCCCTGGGGGTGCGTGTGGCCATCGACGACTTCGGTATGGGGTACTCCTCTCTGGCGGTGATCAAGGACGTCCCGGTGGACGCGCTCAAGGTGGATCGGGCCTTCGTCAAGGACCTGGGCAGGGATCCCAATGTCGCGGTCTTGCTGGGCACCATCCTGGGGATGGCCCGGGGGCTTGGCTTCGAGGTGGTGGCCGAGGGGGCGGAGACCTTGGAGCAGGTGCAGATTCTGCGGGGGTTGGGTTGCCCCCTGGTCCAAGGTTGGTTCTTCAGTCCCCCGCAGCCGGCCTCTGATATTCCCGCCCTGGCGGCGCGCGGTTTCCTGCCGCCCGCCCTACCCGTTCCGGTCAGCGATGAGGAGACATCACCTCGGTGAACACCTGTACTGCCCTCCACCGCGCCCTGGGAGAGTCCCCGGAGGTCCCGGTACTGCCGCCAGGGATTTCCTGGTTGCTCGAGGCCCTGGCCGACGACGAGATCGAACTGGGCCGACTCGCCGGGGTGATCGAGACCTTTCCCGGTATCGCCGCCAAGCTCGTGGCCGTGGCCAACTCGGCCTGGGCCGCGCCGCGTGTCCCCATCGTCGGGGTACGCGAGGCCTGCGTACGTCTCGGCCTGCAAGTGGTGCGCAGCATCGCCATCGCCCTGGCCGTGGCGACCCCCTTCGATCCAGGGCGCTGCCCTGGGTTCGATCCGGAACGGTTCTGGTCCAGCGCCTTGCTCTGCGCCGAGGCCGCAGATGCCCTCGCGTCTTTCGTGGACGGCCACAGCGACGGCCTGCGTACAGCCGGTTTGATTCACCACCTCGGCCTCCTGTGGTTGGCCGACCAACGTGGTGTCGAGACCGCGGAGGCCATCGAAGCACGGGATGCGGGGGCCGTACCCAGTCTGGAACAGGCCCTCAGTGAGCGCCTGGGCCTGGGGTATTGCACCGTAGGGGCCTGCCTGGGGCGGGCCTGGGGGCTGCCTGCCCCACTCACCACCGCCATGGCCGAACATCGCCGCCCGGACTACCGTGGCCCCTATTGGCGCATGGCCGCTGCCGTGGGACTCGCCGCCGCACTCGCCGCACGCATCCTCGCGGGGGCGGGAGAGACGCCTTCCTCATCGGCCTTGGCCGTCCCCGACGAGCGTCTCGGCGCCTTGGTGGAGCGCCTGGAGGCGCGGCGCGAGGCCATGAGGGCAATGGCCCAGGCGCTCTTTAGGCCGGGCTCGGTCGCGTATGCCGGGGCGGACGTCCGTTCCGATCCGGGGGCCTCTCTGCGATGATCTCTTGATCCGCAGGAGTCGTCGTGGCCGAAGCCGCCCGCACGTGGTGGTCTATGCTGGGGACAGTCAGCCAACGGCCAAGATGGAAAGCAACCCCTTCGCCTGATCTATGGAGTCCCTTTATGAATCGTAGAATGTCTCCGCCGCAGCCGGATCTTCCGTGCTTGGGTTCGCTGAAGGCGCTTTCGCGGACGAGCACGCGGCGACGGCGATCACTCGTCGCGTTTTGGCCGGCCCTGCTTCTGGGCCTCGCCGTCGTATCCGCGCACGCCGGCCGGCCGGCCGTCCCCGGCCAGGCGACGGCCACCCGTCCCTTCATCGTGGGTGGCCACAGTACCGCGGCCGGTGCCTACCCGTACATGGCCGCATTGTTCTTCACGGGCGGCAACCAGTATTGCGGCGGTACCCTGGTGAGCGACGAGTGGGTGCTGACCGCGGCCCACTGTGCCACCGATCTCTCTCCAGGTCAGATCCGCGTGTTGTTGGGCCGGGAGCGCCTGAGCGCCGACGGCGGCACCTGGGCGGGGGTGAGCGAGATCCGTATCCATCCGGACTACGCCAGCCGTCAGGTCCCCGATCTGGCCCTGCTGCACCTCGACCGCAAGCCGGGCCAGACGCCGGTGCCGCTGCTGGAGCCGGGCAGCGCCCTGGCCTCGGCGGGGACCATCGCCACGGTGGTGGGCTGGGGGCTCACCATGGAGAACGGGTCTCCCAGCGACCGCTTGTTGGAGGTGTCGCTGCCCATCGTCTCCGAGGCCCTGTGCCAGAAGGCCCTGGTCGCGGTGGATCCGGCCGCCGAGATCTGTGCCGGGGCCCCGGGCGGGGGCAAGGATTCCTGCCAGGGTGACAGCGGCGGTCCGCTGCTGGTGACCGATCCGGCGGGGGACAAGGTCCAGGCCGGAGTGGTGAGTTGGGGCCTGGGCTGCGCACGTCCGGGCAAGCCCGGGGTCTATGCCCGGGTGTCGGCCTACAAGGATTGGATCGAGAACGTCATCCAGGGGGGCACGGGCGATGCCGGTGGCGCGGACAGCGCCGCCGGTTCCGGGATCGCGGCCGCGTTCGAATCGACTTGCCAGGCCCTGGACTGTGATTTCGATGCCTCCGCCTCCACGGGGGGCGGCAGCCCGTTGGATATGTACCTGTGGGGTTTTTCCGACGGCGACTGGGCCCTGGGGCGCAAGGTGAGTCATCGTTTCCCCGGGAGTGGGAGCTATCAGGTTCAGTTGACGGTGATGAACGAGGCCGGGGCCATCGCCGACCTCACCCAGACGGTGACGGTGGAGGGCGAGGCCTCGGACCTGGACTACAGTACCACCGACTACCTGTGGTGGAGCGGTGCGCGCGCCTTTCTCCCGGAGGAGGCCTTCCGGCTGCAAGCGGGGGAGAGCCTGGTGGGGCATCTCCAAGGCCCGGAGGACGCCGACTTCGACCTCTTCCTGGAGTTCTATGACGAGAAAGCGGGTGCTTGGCGCAAGGTGGCCGCCTCGGCGGGCGCGGGTTCCGACGAGACCTTGCGTTACACCGCCGAAGAGACCGGCTACTATGGCTGGACCCTGACGTCATACGAGGGCTGGGGGGAGTTCCGGTTCGATATGCAGGGTGAGTGAAGCCGGGCTTGGTCCGCGACGGGTATATAATCTTCGGCCTTCTTTTGGCCTGGAGTCCCCCATCGTGTCCCCCTTGGCAGGCAAACGCATCCTCCTGGGCGTCACCGGCAGTATCGCCGCCTACAAGGCGGTGGAATTGGCGCGGGGTCTGCGCCGGGCCGGGGCGGAGGTGCAGGTGGTGACGACCCCCGGCGCCCGGGAGTTCGTGGCCCCCTTGACCTTTCAGGCCCTGACGGGCCGTCCGCTGCGCTGCGAACTCTTCGATCCCGCTGCCGAGGCGGCCATGGACCACATCGAACTGGCCCGCTGGGCCGAGTGGGTGCTGGTGGCCCCGGCCAGTGCGGATTTCCTTGCGCGTATCGCCCAGGGATTGGCCGACGACCTCCTGACCACCCTCTGCCTGGCCACCGAGGCGCCCCTGTGGGTCGCCCCGGCCATGAACCGGGTCATGTGGCGGCATCCGGCGACCCAGGCCAACATCGGGGTTCTGCGGGGGCGCGGGGTACGTGTCCTGGGACCGGACCAGGGCGCCCAGGCCTGTGGCGAAGAAGGACCCGGGCGGATGCTCGAGGCGGAGGCGATCCTCAGGCTCCTGGCGGGGGACGGGCCCTTGTCCGGGGTGTCGGTGCTGGTCACCGCGGGTCCCACCCGGGAGCCCATCGACCCGGTGCGTTTCCTCTCCAACCGCAGCTCCGGGCGCATGGGATACGCCCTCGCCGCGGCCCTGGCCGGGCTGGGTGCGGAGGTCACCCTGGTGAGTGGTCCGGTGGCCCTGCCATCGCCACCGGGGGTGGCCCGGGTGAATGTGGAGACGGCCCTGGAGATGGCCTCGGTGGTGGAGGCACGGGCCGGGGATGCGGCGATCTTCGTGGCTGCCGCGGCGGTGGCGGACTATCGGCCGGTCCATGTCCCGGGGCACAAGATCAAGAAGCGAGACGCCCGGCGGACATTGGAATTGACCCCGAACCCGGATATTCTCGCGACCGTGGCCGCGCGGCCCGACGCCCCCTTCTGCCTCGGCTTCGCCGCCGAGACCCGGGATCTGGAGGCCAACGCCCGGTCCAAGCTGGAGGCCAAGGGCCTGGACATGATCGCCGCCAACCTCGTGGGCGGGTCCGAAGGCGGATTCGAGAGCGAAGACAATGCCCTGCTGGTGTTGTGGCCGGGGGGGCGCCATGAATTCCCTTTGTTGCCCAAGCAGGCGTTGGCGCGGCGCCTGGCGGATCTCCTGGCGGTGCGTTTCCGGGCCGCGCGTGGCCCTGAACCTGATTCCGGGGAGAGCGATGCACGAGATTGAAATGAAGGTCCTCGACCCCCGCCTGGGGGATGCCTATCCCCTGCCTGCCCGCGCCACCCCCGGCGCCGCGGGCATGGATCTGCGGGCCATGCTGGAGGCCGATCTGGAATTGGCCCCCGGGGAGACGGAGCTGATCCCCACCGGGATCGCCATCCATCTCGACGATCCCGGTCTGGCCGCTTTGATCCTGCCGCGCTCGGGCCTGGGCCATCGCCACGGCATCGTGTTGGGCAATCTCGTGGGTCTGATCGATTCCGACTACCAGGGACAGTTGTTCGTCTCCTGTTGGAATCGCGGACATACGCCTTTTCGTATCGAGGTGGGAGAGCGCATCGCGCAACTGCTGATCGTGCCTGTGATCCAGGCCCGTTTCCGCCGGGTCGATGCCTTTGCGGCGTCTCGTCGGGGAGAGGGTGGTTTCGGCCACTCGGGGCGGCAATGAGGGGCGCGCGCCGCGCTCCTGCCGCCGGTGGTCCGGTGCGTCACCAGGGCCAACCGCTGGCCTCCCGCTGGCTGCCGCTGGCCCTGGGCCTGGGCCTGGCCTGGATCGCCGGTCTTGCGGTCCTGGCCTGGTATACCCAGGCGGGGAGGGATGCGCAGGCACGCATCGCCTTGACCCGGGAGGCCCGTCTGCTCGCCGGCGCCTTGTCGCAACGCACGACCTTTGCTCACCGTCTGTTGGCCGTGCTGGCGAAGCAGCCTGATGTGGCCCGGGTCCTGAGGTCCGGGGATGCGTCCCGGGTGGCCGCCGAGGAACGCCGTCTGGAGGCACTGTTTCCGAATGCGCTGCGGGTCCGCCTGTTGCCGCCGGGGTACGACCAGCCGCGCCGGGACGAGAGCCCCCCCTTGGCCTTCGCCTCCCTGGAGCTGCTGCGCAAGGCGGGCAAAGGCGATGCGCCCCCCCCATTGGAGGTGCAGATTCTGCCCAAGTCCCCCCCCTTGCTGGTGGGTGCGGCGGCGATCCGCTCCGGGACGGGGGAGGTGGTTGGCCTCATCCACCTGACCCTGGCGGCGCGCCCCCTGTTCGCTCAGGTGCAGGGCCTGGACGCATTGCCGGGTCGCCTCGCCTTGCGCCAGAAGTTGGCCGACGGAGGTCTCGTGGACCTCACCAGCAACGGCGTCAACGTGTCGGAGCGGCGACCGGAGGGTTCCGCGCCCATCGGCGACAGCAGGTTGGAGATCACTTGGTGGTCTCAGCCGCTCCCGATCGGCGCGGCGGTCTGGTGGTGGACGGCGGTCGGCGGGGCCCTGCTGCTGTTTCTGGGCGCGCTGCTCTGGTGGCACTACCGGGGCCTGAGGCGTGTACTGCTGGCGGATCAGGCGGCCATGGTGCATTTGGTGGAGGAGGCCTTGTCGGGCCAGCAGGGCCGGGAGATCCCCCTGCTGATCAAGGACCTGATCCCCATGCGGGACGTCCTCATACAACGTTTGACGCACCTCGCCCCCATCCCGGCGCCGTCTGCGGCAGTGCCTGAGGCCGGACCGGACACCCACAGGGAGCCCCCGCCGGAAAGCGGGGCCCGGGCCGGGGAACCGGTCCCGCCCGCACCCGTGGCTGCCCCGCTCGGCGATCTGCCGGCGGTGATCTTCAAGGCCTATGATATCCGCGGTATCGTCGGCTCGACCCTGACGCCGGATGTGGTGCGCGAGATCGGCCGGGCGGTGGGCAGTCAGGCCTATGCCCAGGGCGAGCAGACCCTGGTGGTGGCGCGCGATCAGCGGCCGTCCAGCAGTGAACTGGGTGAGGCCCTGGTGGAGGGTATCCTCTCGACCGGGTGTGACGTGGTGGACCTGGGTGTGGCCCCGGTGCCTCTGCTGTACTTCGCCACCCGGCATCTGCGTGGCAAGGGCGGGGTGATGGTGACCGGCAGCCACAATCCTGCCCAGTACAACGGCCTGAAGATCGTCCTGGGCGGTGAGTCGTTGTCGCGTGAGGCCCTGTGGGCGTTGCGTGACCGGGTGATCCGGGGGGACCTGCTGGAAGGGCAGGGAACGGTCCACCGCCAGGATCTGAGTGGCGACTATATCGCCCGCATGGCCGAGGACGTGGGCGTGGCGCGGCCCCTCAAGGTGGTCTTGGAGTGCGGTGGCGGCAGCGTCAGTGAACTCGCGCCGGCCCTGTTTCGCGCCCTGGGCTGTGAGCCCGAGCCCTTGCACTGTGAGCTGGCCGGGGGGGAGACCGACCCCCTGGATCCGAGTCTGGCGGAGAATCTCGCCCCCTTGCAGGCCGCCGTGCGCGAACAGGGGGCGGATCTGGGGCTCGCCTTCGATGGCGACGGCGACCGTCTGGGGGTGGTGGATTCCGCCGGCCGGGTGGTCACCACGGACCGGGTGCTCATGCTCTTCGCGGCGGACCTTCTGGCCCGCCACCCCGGTGCCGACATCATCTACGATGTGAAATGTTCCCGTGCCCTGGCCGTGCAGATCCTCCAGCACGGTGGTCGGCCGGTGATGTGGAAGTCGGGCCACAGTCTGCTGAAGGCACGCCTGAACGAGACCGGCGCCCTCCTGGCCGGTGAGTGGAGTGGTCACATCATGTTCCGGGAGCGTTGGAACGGCTTCGACGACGCCCTCTACGCCGGGGCCCGCCTGTGCGAGATCCTGGCCGTGGACCCCCGTCCCTCGGCCGAGGTGTTCGACGACTTCCCGGTACCACCGGGTACGCCGGAGTTGTTCCTACACCTGGCCGAGGGTGATCAGGAATCCTTCATGGAACGCATACGCGCCCAGGCCGGACTGTTGTCGGGCGCCAAGATCATCGCCCTGGACGGCCTGCGCGCAGAATTCGAGGACGGATGGGGGCTGGTGCGGGTCTCCAACACGGTGCCGGCGTTGAGTTTCCGCTTCGAAGGCGAGACGCCCCAGGCGGTGAAGCGCATCCAGAAGATCTTCGCTGAGATGATACGGGCGGTGGACCCCGGCCTCGAACTCCCCTTCTGACCCCATGGATCTGATATGACCCTCAAGCGCGAACGTGCGGGCGAGATCGCCCATGTATTGACCGAGGCCCTGCCCTATATCCGCCGTTTCCGCGGCAAGACCCTGGTCATCAAGTATGGTGGCAACGCCATGGTGGACGAGGCCCTGAAGCAGGGCTTTGCCCGGGACGTGGTGCTGTTGAAGCTGGTGGGCATCAATCCCGTGGTGGTGCATGGGGGCGGGCCCCAGATCGGCGACCTGCTCAAGCGCCTGGGCAAGGACTCGCGCTTCGTCCAGGGGATGCGGGTCACCGACCGCGAGACCATGGACGTGGTGGAGATGGTCCTGGGCGGACTGGTGAACAAGGAGATCGTCAATCTGATCAACCGGGCGGGTGGGCGCGCGGTGGGCCTGAGTGGAAAGGATGGCGATCTGATCCATGCCCGTAAGCTGCGTCTGCCGGCGGGAGACCCGGGTCTGAAGGCCCCCGAGATCATCGACCTGGGCCATGTGGGCGAGGTGGCCAGTATCGACACCGGGGTGGTGGACATGTTGCTAAAGGGGGATTTCATCCCTGTGATCGCCCCGATCGGGGTGGGCGAGGACGGCTTTTCCTACAACATCAACGCCGACCTGGTGGCGGGCAAGGTGGCCGAGGTGTTGGGGGCCGAGAAACTGATGTTGTTGACCAATACCCCCGGCCTGTTGGACAAACAGGGCAGACTGCTGACCGGGCTCTCGGGCGAACGGGTGGATGCGCTCATCGCCGACGGCACCATCCATGGGGGGATGTTGCCCAAGATCCGCTGTGCCCTGGAGGCGGTCAATCAGGGCGTGGGCGCCACCCATATCGTGGACGGCCGGGTGCTGCACGCGATCCTGTTGGAGATCTTCACCGACGAGGGCGTGGGCACCCTGATCCGCCGCCGCTGATGGGAATGGTGGAGACAGACCACTTCACCCGGTCACTCGGGGGTGGCCCCGGCCGCCATCTCCTCTCTGAAGGCCTGACGGATGGCCTGCACCCTGGGGCCGGCGCACAGCCGGGCACCGCCGGGCGAGTCCTTGCAGCGGAGATCCAGGAACAGAGAGGAGCGCCCCGAGGCGTGGTCGCGCAGGCGGGACACGGTGATGGCGATGGCCTCGTCCGTGTGGGGAGGGGCGGTCATGACGATGTCCCTGCCCTGCATCTGTATCGGGGTGGTCGCCCACTTGTGGACGAACTCCCGGGCACGTTTCCAACGTCGCGCACAGGTCCCGGCCGCGCCGCAGGGGATGAGGTTGCTGAGGGCGGCCTTCCGGGCCGGCCCCTGGGGGTTGTCGGCCTGCTTCAGGTGCTTGAGTTCCCTGAAGCGCGCGAGGTCGGTGGCGAAGGCCTGGCGAATGCGGTCCTTCTCGCGTTCCCGGCGACCGATCTGGGCATAGGCATCCTTGATCGCCTGGCGGGTGCTCGCGATGTTGTCGAGCAGGCGCTTGGGGATGGTCCGGCCGGATCGTTCCAGGTCCGCGGCCCGGCGTTGCAGGTCGTCCAGGCGGGCCTGATAGCGGCGGATGTTACCCCGAGTGACCTTGATGAGCACATCCACCGCGGCGAGCTTGCCGTCGCGCGCTAGGAGCAGATCGTCTTCACTGCGAAAGGTGCGCAGCAGGACCCGGTCCCGGGCCTGCTGTTCCTCCACCAGACGCTGTTGTTCGGCGCGCAGGCGGGCCAGCTCCCGCTCCCGCGCTATCTCCTCCGGGGTCTTGGCCCGGGGTACCACCCGCAGCCGCCGCCCCGCGTCGTCCAGTTCCTCGTGACCGCGCTGGGCCTCTTGCGGGGGCAGGTGGTCGGCAAAATGGACGGTGCCCGCGGCGTCCACCCAGCGATAGAGACGCGCCTCGCCCGGGGAGGCGAGCAGACAGAAGGCGAAGGCAATGAGCGCCGGCAGGCGTCTGTACGGATCACGATCGTCGTTCATGGGATTGCGAGCCAATGTTGGATCAGTTCATTCTCTTGGTGGTATCGACCCTTGCCAACCTGTTCTCCGCCTTCTCCGGCGGTGGCGCCGGGTTGCTGCAATTGCCGGTGCTCATCTTTCTCGGCCTGCCCTTCGGCGTCGCCCTGGCCACCCACAAGGTGGCCTCGGTCGCCCTGGGGCTGGGGGCCACGGCACGCCACCTGCGCGAAGGCTCGCTGGACGGCCGTTTCGCCTTGTTCATGCTCGCCACCGGTGTGCCCGGGGTGGTCCTGGGGGCGAGCCTGATCCTGCGCCTCCCGGGGCGTTGGGCCGAGGTGGCATTAGGGATCCTGACCCTGGGGTTGGGCCTCTATTCCCTGAGCTGCCGCAGCCTCGGGCAACGCTTCGAACCCCGCCATCGGGACCCTCGTGGCCTGATCCTCGGTGGCGCGGGCCTGTTCCTCATCGGTTTCCTCAATGGTTCCTTGACCTCGGGGACCGGCCTGTTCGTCACTCTCTGGCTCATCCGCTGGTTCGGTCTGGACTATGGCCGCGCCGTGGCCCATACGCTGGTCCTGGTAGGGGTCTTCTGGAATGGTGCCGGGGCCCTCACCCTGGGGGTGCTCGGTCATATCCACTGGACCTGGATCCCGGCCCTGCTCGCGGGTTCCCTGCTCGGCGGTTACGGCGGGGCCCATCTCGCCATCCGCAAAGGCAACCGTTGGATCAAGCGTGGCTTCGAGGCCCTCACCCTGCTCGTAGGCCTGAAGCTGATCTGGGGTTGAAGGGGTGGTGGATGGGGCCCCTGTCTCCGCTCTCTCCATTCAGATCCCGTAGGCGTCCCGGTAGGCGCGCACCCGCTTCAGGTCCTCGGCGTCGCCCTTGGCCTCCAGATAGCCGATCAGGTCTTCCAGGCGCACGATCGCGGCCACCGGCAGGCCGAATTCCCGCTCCACCTCCTGCACCGCGGATGCCTTTCCCCGGCCCCGCTCCTGGCGATCCAGGGCGATCATCACCCCCGCCGGCTCGGCGCCATGGGCGCGGATGATGTCCACCGATTCCCGCACCGAGGTGCCGGCGGTGATCACGTCGTCCACGATCAGTACCCGGCCCTGCAGGGGGTGACCGACGATCGCACCGCCTTCGCCGTGGTCCTTCGCCTCCTTGCGGTTGAAGGCGTAGGGCAGGTCGCGTCCGTGCCTTTCGGCGAGGGCGATGGCGCAGGCCGCCACCAGGGGGATGCCCTTGTAGGCAGGGCCGTAGAGCAGGTCGAAGGCGATCCCGGACTCCTGGATGGCGTGGGCGTAGAATCCGCCCAGGCGGGCCAGGCGGGCACCGCTGTCGAACAGGCCGGCATTGAAGAAATAGGGGCTCAGGCGGCCCGACTTGAGGGTGAAGCTGCCGAAGCGCAGCACCCCCAGATGGAGGGCGAAGTCGAGGAATTGGCGTTGGTAGTCCTGCATCGGGGCCTCTCAGCGATGGAGATTCAGGGGATCCCCGGGATCGATGCCCTCCATGAAGGGCCGATGGCGGTCGCGGTGGGTGAGCTGGTAGACCAGACCCATCCAGTTGCCCACCACCGCCTCGGCGCTGTCGTGCCAAGTGTTGTCCAGGTGCGGCACGATCAGGGGCTCAGGGAAGTCGGGGAGGGGCAGGCCGCGGTCCCGGGCGCGTTCCAGACGCTCCCGGTATTCCTCCAGCAGGGCCTGTTCGCGGATCCCCAGGTAGTTGTCGGGGAAGGGAGGTGGCGTCGGCCGGCGATGGGCGGCGTAGAGCAGCAGGTCGCGCTTGTATTCCTTGAGGAGGCTGACGGTGTCGTATTCGGGATGGCCTTGGAAGAAGACCTGGCGCAGACCGTCCCCGCTGGTCGCCAAGTGCACCCCGGCGACGGGACTCTCCACCAACACCCGTGCCCCGGCCATCTCGAACTGCTCGGGGCTGATGTCGTTCCAGCGTGAATGGGGTACGTCGAAGCGGGTGTTGACCCCACTCACCAGGGGGTGGGCGCGGTCCACTACGCGGTGGGGGAACACGCCCCAGCGTTTGTGCGGCATGCGCCGGCGGGGCTGGGCGTAGATCTGTTCCATCACCGCGTGGGTGGCCAGGCAGGAGCAGAGGGTCGAGGTGACGTGCGTCCAGGCCCAGCGGATGACCTCCCCCAGGGGGGCCCAGAAAGGCTCGTCGGAGAGCCGTTCTCGGGTGACGTTGGCCCCGGTGATGATGAGGGCATCGAGCCCCTCCCGCTGGAGGTCCTCGAAACGCTCGTAGTAGCGCTGCACGTGTTCGCGCCCCTTGGGGCCGCGCTCCAGGCCGTCCAGGGTGAAGGGGTGCAGATAGAACTGGGCGATGGGATTGCTCTGTCCCACCAGGCGGAAGAACTGGCGCTCGGTGGCCGCGAGGGCGGCGTCCGGCATCATGTTGAGCAGGCCGATATGGAGTTCGCGGATATGCTGGTGCCGCGCCCGCTCGGGGCTGAGCACGGTCTGACCTTCGCGGCGCAGGCGTTCGAAGGCAGGCAGGGGAGTGTGGGCGACCAGGGGCATGGGGAATCCTCAGGCCTGACGGCCGATGGCGGTCTCGATGAGTTCCAGGAAGTCGGCCTCGTCGCGCACCGCCGCCACATCGCGGGAGGTGACGGTGTAACCGTGGGGGCCGGCGATGGCCTCGTAACGGGGCACCCGCGCGTGGAACAGGCGCGGGAACACCCAGCGGGTGAAGGCGTCGGGATCCATCTGGGCGGCATACTCCAGGCCCGCCTCGGCGAGATAGGATGCGAGCTGGGCGTCGAGGAACTCGGGCCGGTAATACAGCGGTTTGGGGTCCGATTGGGCGCGCCGGATGAGTTCCTCCTCCTCGGCCTTCTCGGTAACTTGGATATAGAGGATCAGGCTGTGTTCGGCCAGCAACTCCACGATCCCGGGCTCTTCCAGTTCGCACAGGCTGCCGCCCACGTCGTTAACGAAATGGCGGTAGCCGTACACGTCCCGGGCCTTGCGGATGAACTCGGGGACGTCGCGCATGGCGGCGATCTCGGCCTGCCGATAGCGGGCCTGGCGTCTGCGGAAGGCGGTCAGCGGCACTCCGCCGCGGCTGGGATCACCCGGCTTGCCCACGTAGCTCAGGACCGGCCCCAGGTCGTCCACCTTGATGTTGTTGCGAATGTATATCCAGTCGTTGCGCAACAGCTCGTGCAGGAAGGGCACGGCCATGGCCTGCTGTTTGATCAGATCGAGGATGGGCTCGTCCAGATAACGGGTACCGATCCGGTAGTCGCCCGAATAGTGGAACCAGTCGTGGCGGCGCAGCAGGGTGGACAGGTAGGTCTTGCCCACCCCGGACATGCCGAGCAGGGTGATGGACTTGTTGGGCCAGGCGCGGAAGGCCTTTGGATGGTCGAATTTCAAGGGTGTTTCTCGCCGCCATGGAGATGGCGCGATTGTATACCCGTCGAAGCGCCCTGGCACCAAAGGCTTGTGGTTCGAGATCGTTGATGCCCGGCCCCAGGGTTGTGTATGCTTCGCGGGAATCCTTCGAGGGTGGACGATGCCATGAAAATGAAACGGATCCTGGGGTTCCTGATGGGATGGTCGGCCATGGGTCTGGCCTGGGCGGCCAGCGAGGTGGTGACGCCCGATGGGCGCAGCATCCTGCTCAAGGACGACAATACCTGGGAATACGTCCAGGAGGCCCCGCCGGCCGGTAATGAGGTTCCTCCCGTCCCGGCCCTGTTGACGGTGGAGAAGAAAAAGGACTATGCCGACGCCTGCCAGTTCTGGGTCAAGCTGCAGAATCGCCTGCCCTTCAAGGTGCGTAATCTCGCCCTGCGCTTCTCCGCCTTCATCCAGGAGGATCCATACAAGGAGCCGGTCTTCTACGATGCGGATACGCGTAGTTTCTCGGAGGTGAGGCCCACCGAGTATCAGTTCCGCGGGATCTTCTACATGGACATCAAGTGCGACCAGATCGCCTTCATCCGGGTCGAGGACACGGGGCGTTGCTCCGTGGGTGAATTGACCAAGTTCTCCGCGCAGTCCGGTGATTGCGCCAAGTATGTGGATGTAGCGGAATCCGATCTGGTGAAGATCTTCAAGGGGCAGCCGAAACCGGAGCAGGGGTCGCCCGAGGCGCCGCTTCCGGATCTGGAGCAGTCGGGGGCGGCCGCTGATGAAGAAGGGCCCCTGTTGGAGGGCGAGGCGATTCCTGCGGAGCCGGGGGTGCAGTGACGGGGCCACCCTGCCGCGGCAGGGGTGAGATCCTTCGGGACAGGGCCTTGCCGGCGCGGTAGAATCCTCTACTTTTCGCTGGAGGATAGGCCGTGTTGCAGATCACCGCCATTGCCGCGGGCGGGGCCGTGGGTGCCCTGGGACGTTTCTGGATCTCGGGGGCGGTGTACGCCCTCCTGGGCCGAGGCTTTCCTTGGGGTACCCTGGCGGTGAACCTGGCGGGTTCCTTCCTCATGGGTTTTCTCTACGTGCTCCTGCTGGAGCGTCTGACGGTCTCGGCCGAATGGCGCGCGGCCCTGTTGGTGGGCCTCCTGGGGGCCCTGACCACCTTCTCCACCTTTTCCATCGAGACTCTGACCCTGCTGGAACAAGCGGCCCTGGTGCGTGCTGTCCTCAATGTGGTGGTGAGCGTCCTTTTCTGCATCCTGGCCTGCTGGGCGGGCCTGGTCCTGGGGAGACAGCTATGACCGATACGGGTGTACTCATGGTGCGGGTCTATCTCACCGAGGGCGATCACCAACTCCAGGAATTGCTGTCGTGCCTGCACGACGAGCTGAAGGTGAAGGGGGTGACGGTGATGCGCGGTATCGCCGGGTTCGGTGCCTCGGGCAAGATTCATCTGGCGAGTCTCATCGATATCTCCCTGAACCTGCCCCTGGTGCTCGAATTCTTCGACGAGGCGGGCAAGGTCCACGAGGCCCTGCGTCGCATCCACGACTTCGTGGGCGAGGGCCATGTGGTGACCTGGCCCGCCCAGCTCAACATCCGGGAAGACTGATGCTGGACCCGAGACGCTTACGTACCGAGCCCGAGGCCGTCGCCGGGCTCCTGGCGCGCCGCGGTTACCGCCTGGACCTGGGGCGCCTTACGGTCCTGGAAGAGCGGCGCAAGGCCCTTCAGGTCTCGGTGCAGGAACTCCAGGCACGCCGTAACACCCACTCGAAGTCCATTGGCCGGGCCAAGGCCCGGGGTGAGGATATCGCCCCCCTGCTGGCCGAGGTGGCAGCCCTGGGTGATCGCCTGGATGCCGAGAAGAGGGCACTGGAGGGGGTTCAGCGGGAACTGAACGCCTTTCTCATGGAGATCCCCAATCTGCCCGATGCCTCGGTGCCCGAGGGCGCTTCCGAACAGGACAACGAGGAGATCCGGCGTTGGGGCGAGCCCCCGGCATTCGCCTTCGAGCCGCGCGATCACGTGGCCCTGGGCGAGGCCCTCGGGTACATGGACTTCGCCGCCGCGGCGCGCATTGCCGGGGCCCGGTTCGTTACCCTGAACGGCCCCCTGGCGCGGCTGCAACGGGCCCTGATCCAGTTTATGCTCGACCTGCACACCCGCGAGCATGGCTATACCGAGGTCTATGTGCCCTACCTGGTGAACGCCGACAGCCTGCGCGGTACCGGTCAGTTGCCCAAGTTCGAGGAGGACCTGTTCAAGGCCGAGGGCGAGCGCACCTACTACCTCATCCCTACCGCCGAGGTCCCGGTGACCAACCTGGTGCGCGGGGAGATCCTGGCCGATGGCGATATGCCGCGTCGGTGGGTCGCCCACACCCCCTGTTTCCGCAGCGAGGCGGGGGCCCACGGCAAGGACACCCGGGGGATCATCCGCCAGCACCAGTTCGAGAAGGTGGAGTTGGTGCAGGTGGTGCGCCCCGGCGAATCCTACGCCGCCCTGGAGACCCTCACCGGCCATGCCGAACAGGTGCTGCAACGTCTCGGCCTGGCCTATCGGGTGGTGGCCCTGTGTGCCGGTGACCTGGGTTTCTCCGCGGCCAAGACCTACGACCTGGAGGTGTGGTTGCCGGGGCAGGGGAGATACCGCGAGATCTCCTCCTGCTCCAACTTCGAGGCCTTCCAGGCCCGGCGCATGCAGGCCCGCTGGCGCAACCCCGGGACCGGCAGGCCCGAGCTGGTGCATACCCTCAACGGTTCCGGCCTGGCGGTGGGCCGCACCCTGGTGGCGGTGATGGAGAACTATCAGCGCGAGGACGGTTCCATCGGCGTACCGGAGGTCTTGAGGCCCTACCTGAACGGCCTGGAATCCATCGGCTGAGCCCATGCAAGGCATCAATACCGTCCAGCAGATCGCGGTGATCCTGATCCCCGGGCTGTTCGCCATCACCGCCCACGAGGCCGCCCACGGCTGGACCGCCAGCCGCCTGGGCGACCGCACGGCCCTTATGCTGGGCCGGGTGACCCTGAACCCCTTCAGGCACATCGACCCCGTGGGCACCCTCGTGGTGCCCCTGGCCACCTGGCTTCTCACCGGCTTCGTCTTCGGCTGGGCCAAGCCCGTGCCCATCGACTGGCGCAATCTGCGCAGCCCCAGGCGTGACACCGGTCTGGTGGCCCTCGCCGGGCCCCTGGCCAACGGCCTGATGGCCGTTCTCTGGGGCCTGGCCATCGACCTGGGCCTGCTGCTCTGGGGCAGTCTCCAGTGGGTCGCCCTGCCGCTGGTCTACATGGGTGCCGCGGGGGTCCTCATCAACGTGGTGCTCATGGTGCTCAACCTGGTGCCCCTGCCGCCCCTGGATGGGGGACGCATCCTCGCCGCCCTGCTCCCACCCCGTATGGCCTACGCCTATGGCCGCCTGGAACCCTACGGTCTCATCATTCTGGTGGCCCTTCTGGTCAGCGGTCTGCTGGGGCGCATCCTCACCCCCCTGGTGGTGTTCTCTGTGGGATGGCTGCCGGGCGCCGCGGTGGTGAAGGAACTCTTTCTGGTGCATTAGCCAGGGCGTCAAGAATGCAGGAACCGGGAAATCGCATGTCCCGGTTCCGCGGTGGCACAACCCCAGGGAGGGGCTCTTTCAGTAAAACGTATCAGCATCGATTGGGCAAAGAGTTTCCCAGGCAGACGGTGTGGACAGGGCAGAAGAGAGCCGGATCGACAAGGCCGTTTGCAGACGGGACACGAACGCCTGTTGGCCCAGCTGCCGCCCGGTCTGACCGGCATGGAGGCCTGTGGGCACACCCACTAATGGGCCGGCGAACTTCGCGGGCCGGGGCATGAGGTGGGGCTCGTGGCGCCGCGATCTGCCGTGCCGTACCGCAAGGACGACAAGAAGGACGGCAATGATGCGGAGGCGGTCTGCGAGGCGGTGAGCGGGCCAAACATGCGCGTTGTCGGGGCAAGAGACCTGGAACAGCAGGCAATATTGACGTTGCACCGGGTGTGGGCAAGGGGCGTTGGTGAACCTACCGCGCTCGTCAATACCGCTTTTCCGATGAGGCACCGGCGCGGGCGCATTCCCATCAGGGCCCGGGTCCACGCCGTGGGCCCTGCGGCAAGAGGCCGGTATCGGCCCAGCCGTTGAGTTCCGCTTCGCTACACTCCATTGGCATGAAAGCCGCCGCGCTTCGCGCCCTGGCCGTCGACCCCTTGGAGCGCAGATCCACACTGGCTTCCGCATGCCACGCATTCTTCACCCAGCACGAAGTCCGCCCGGCAGCTGAGCCGTTAGGGACCGGAAGAGGGCAATATACCCCGACGGGTATATCTACTTGCAACGGGCATACCTCTGGGGCTTGCATTGAGACTGTAAATATATACAGTTTCGGCCATGGCCATGCCTGCCTTCGCCGAACTGCACTGCCTCTCCAATCACAGCTTCCTGGAGGCGGCCTCGCACCCAGAGGAGCTGGTGGAGCGTGCCCGGGCCCTGGGCTATGCCGCTCTGGCCCTCACCGACCAGGCCTCGCTCGGTGGTGTGGTACGGGCCCATCGAGCGGCCAAGGCGGTGGGCCTGCATCTCATCCTGGGGGCCGAACTCAGGCTCATCGACGGCCCCCGTTGCGTCCTCCTGGTGGAGGATAGGGTGGGCTGGGCCAATCTCTGCCGTCTCCTCACACGTGGGCGCCGCAGGGCGCCCAAGGGACGCTGCGCACTCACTCGCGCGGACCTGGAGGACATAGAGACCGCGGGTTGCCTGGCCCTCTGGTTGCCCCGCGGGAAACCGGTCGATACGGACGAGGGGGCTTGGCTGGCCGGGATCTTTGCGGACCGTTGCTGGTTGGGCCTCGGTCTGAGGCGGCGGGGCCGTGATCGGGCCTGGCTGGACTACTGCCGTGGTCTGACCTCCGGGCTCCGGCTGCGCCTGGTGGCCGCGAACGGGGTACGTATGCATTCCGCCGACCGCAAGCCACTCCTGGATACCCTCACCGCGGTGCGCCATCGCCGTCCGCTGGCGGAACTCGGCTATCTCCTGGAGGCCAACGCCGAGGCCCATCTGCGTCGCCGCGAGGTCCTCGCCCGGATCTATCCACCGGAACTCCTGAAGGAGACCCTGCGGGTGGCCGAACGTTGCCGCTTCGGCCTCGATCAGTTGCGGTATCGCTATCCCACGGCGCTGGTCCCTGCCGGGGAGACGCCGACCCAGCGGCTCCGCACCCTGACCCTGGAGGGGATGCGGCGGCGTTGGCCTGACGGTGCCCCGCCAAAGGTTCCGCCGTTGCTGGAAAAGGAACTCGCCCTCATCGCCGAGCTGGGCTACGAGGCCTATTTTCTCACCGTCTACGACATCGTCCGTTTCGCACGTGGACGAGGCATCCTCTGTCAGGGACGGGGTTCCGCGGCCAACTCGGCGGTGTGCTACTGCCTGGGGATCACCGAGGTGGATCCGTCCCGCATGGAGATGCTCTTCGAGCGATTCATATCGCGCGAACGGGGTGAACCCCCCGATATCGACGTGGACTTCGAGCACCACCGGCGCGAGGAGGTATTGCAGTACATCTACAGGCGTTACGGACGGGATCATGCCGCCCTCACCGCCACCCTGATTCGTTACCGGCCGCGCAGCGCCATCCGTGACCTGGGCCCCGCCCTGGGGCTGCCCGCGGGACAGGTGGATCGCTTGAGCCGCTCCATCGCCTGGTGGGATGGGAGTGAGATCCCGGTGGATCGTCTGTTGGAGGCGGGACTCGATCCCAACCACCCCCGGCTCCGGCGCTGTCTCGAACTGGTCCGGGAGGTCTTGGGCTTTCCCCGCCATCTCTCCCAGCACGTGGGGGGGATGGTGATCTCGCGCGACCCCTTGGATACCCTGGTCCCTATCGAGAATGCGGCCATGCCGCAGCGTACCCTGATTCAATGGGACAAGGACGACCTCGATGCCCTGGGCATCCTCAAGGTGGATTGCCTCGCCCTGGGCATGCTCACCGCCATCCGCCGTTGTCTCGATCTGGTCAATGCCTGGCATGGATGGGCGGGTGCCCAGGCCCTGAAGATGGCGGATATTCCCGCGGAGGACCCGGCCGTCTACGCCATGATCCAGCGGGCGGAGACGGTGGGGGTCTTTCAGATCGAGTCGCGCGCGCAGATGAGCATGTTGCCCCGGCTCAGGCCGGCGAGCTTCTACGACCTGGTGATCGAGGTGGCCATCGTCCGTCCAGGTCCCATTCAGGGGGACATGGTGCATCCCTATCTGCGCCGGCGGCAAGGTCTGGAGGCGGTCACCTATCCTTCGGCGGAGGTGCGTGAGGTCCTGGGCCGGACCCTGGGGGTGCCCATCTTCCAGGAGCAGGTCATCAAGATGGCGATGGTGGCCGCGGGCTTCAGCGCGGGCGAGGCCGACCAGCTGCGCCGCTCGATCGCGGCCTGGCGGCGGCGCGGTACCCTGGAGCGGTTCGAGAGGCAGTTGATCGAAGGCATGTGCATGCGGGGTTACGATGAGGAATATGCCCGCCGCCTCTATCGGCAGATCCTGGGTTTCGGGGAATATGGGTTTCCGGAGTCCCACGCCGCGGGTTTCGCCCTCATCGCCTGGTCTTCGGCCTGGCTCAAGCATCACTATCCCGCGGCCTTCTTCGCGGCCTTGATAGACAGCCAACCGATGGGCTTCTATGCCCCGGCGCAGCTTCTGGCCGAGGCCCGGCGCCTGGGCGTGGAGGTGCGTCCGGTGCGCGTAACGGCCAGTGGCTGGGCGTGTCGCCTGGAGGCCGGCTCAGGCCCTGCGCCAGCGTTGCGGCTGGGGCTGGAGCTGGTCAAGGGCCTGGGCCGCGCCGCAGCGGAGCGCATCGAGACCGCGCGGGCGCAACGGCCGTTCACCTCGGTGGCCGATCTGGCCGCACGCGCCGGCCTCGACCGGGCGGTCCTGGAGGCCCTGGCCGAGGCCGATACCCTGGCCGATCTCGCCGGCCATCGTCATGCTGCCCTCTGGGAGGTGCTGGGGAGCGAGCCTCTCCCCCCCTTGTTTGCAGATGCGGGCCGAGAACGGGATCCCGAGCCTCCGAGGCTGCCGCTGCCGACCCCGGGGGAACGGGTGTTGCGGGACTATGCCTGCTTGGGCCTGACTCTGGGGCCTCATCCCCTGAAGCTGCTGCGCCCCCGGCTCGAGCGTCGTGGCCTGCTCCAGGCAAGCGGCCTGGCATCCCGGGCGGACGGTACCTGGGTGCGGGTGGCGGGCCTGGTGGTCACCCGCCAGCGGCCGGGGGCGGCCAAGGGGGTGACCTTCGTGACCTTGGAGGACGAGACTGGGCAGGTGAATCTGGTGATATGGAAGGCCCTGGCGGAACGCCAGCGTCGTATCCTGTTGGGGGCCCGCCTGCTGGGCGCGGTGGGCGAACTGCAACGGCAGTCGGGGGTGACCCATGTGATCGCCCGCCGGCTGGTGGATTACTCCAGACTGCTGGGCGGACTGCAGAGCCGCTCGCGGGACTTTCACTGATGCGACGGGTATGGGATCTGACGTCGTTCCAGTCCGTGTAAAGACCAGAGATCGGGGCGCCTGGCCTGCCATTGCGTGAGCGCCTGGATGGGTGGCGCATGGCCGAGGCATCCAGCCCTTCCCGGGCGGCGACCAGGGCCTCCAATACCTCCCTGGCCCGGAACAGGGGATGGCTCCTTTGGGGAACATCATCACAGGGTATGGGACAACCACCTCCACGGTCGCTCCGGTTGCTATCGGCTGGAGCGACTCTTGCCGGGCGGGAATCTCACTCGCTGAGGAACCGTGCCTTTGCACGGCACACTGCAGTATTCGGGCTAGGGGAACCCCGGCCCGATCTCGCTCTCGGGCAGTACCCGCTCCAGGGCGCACGCGATCCGGTAGCGACCCTCGCCCAGGGGATCGCAACGCACCACCCGGGCCTCGGCCGCGAGCGGTGGGGTGATGGACTTGGCCGGCAGGACCTCGATGCGCAGGCCCGTTCCCGGGGTGATGGCCTGTTCGGTGAGCAGGGCGATACCGTTGCCGCTCAGGTCCTCGGCCACCGCCGGGGCCGTGGCACTGGCCCCGGACAGTCGGTAGTGGGCCGGACATTGGACGGCCATGCGGATGAAACCGCGTTTTTCCTCATATGCCAACATGGACGCTCTCCTCGGTCAGTCATACGCTTAGCGGATGATGAACGGGAAACTTTATCGCGCCAGGCGCGTGCTCTGGGTTTTGGCTCCGCCTTGCTCCAACTGTCTCCCACAAGGGGCGAGGGATCTTTTCCTCAGCGCAGACATGGTGACGGCCTCGCCACCGCTCATCACCTCGACGGTGGCATCGCCACGGCCTGCGGCCGCGAGGATCCCCATTCGGGGGCGGACCGGGGACAGAGGCAAGGGGGTAGGGATTGTTTCCAGCAGTCGGACTTCGAACAGGGCGGGACATCCCCAGTACCGCACGCAGCCCATGAAAACCTATATTTGTCAACGGTCTGCGAGTGGGTAAGGGATGGCCTAGGCCGGCCCCTTCGCTGTTGCGGAGAGGGTCACACGGCCCCATTGTTGGTCGTGATGGGGTTTCTATTCAGGATCGGCCTTCGCAACTTGGTGGTACTTGCGCCGGATCTCGTCCAGATCCACCCGCGGTTCGGGCAGGCGCATGTCCAGGGCCTCCAGATGGTCCACCACGATCTTGGAGACGGCGAGGTTGCGGAACCACTTGTGATCGGCGGGGATGACGTACCACGGGGCCTGCTTGGTGCTGCAGCGCGTCAGGGCCTCCTCGTAGGCGGCCTGGTAGGCGTCCCAGTAAGGCCGTTCGGCATAGTCGGCCTCGCTGATCTTCCACTGTTTTCGAGGGTCCTCCAGGCGTCTCTCGAAGCGTCGCAACTGTTCCTCGGGGCTGATGTGGAGAAAGAACTTGAGGATGCGCGTGCCGTTCTCGGCGAGCAGGGCCTCGAACTCGTTGATACGTGCGTAACGTCCCTTCCAGACCCGCTTGGGCACCCACTCGTGGACCCGCACCACCAGCACGTCCTCGTAATGGGAACGGTTGAAGATCACCACCTCGCCCCGCCCGGGGGTGGCGCGGTGGGCGCGCCAGAGGAAGTCGTGGGCGGCCTCCTCCGGGGTGGGGACCTTGAAGGCCTGGACCCGGCAGCCCTGGGGGTTCATGTAGCCGAGCACGTGGCGGATGGTGCCGTCCTTGCCGCCGGCGTCCAGGGCCTGGAGACAGATCAGCAGGCCGTGCCGGCCCTCGGCATAGAGCAGGTATTGGAGTTCGCGCAGACGCCGGGCGTAGTGCGCGGTCTCCTCCCGGGCCTCTTCCTTGTCGGTGTGTCTGCCCTTGTAGGCCGGGTCGTGGTCGGCGAGGCGCAGGCGCTCACCGGGCCGTACCCGGAAGCGTTCGCCGAAGGCAGGGTCACTCATGGTGCATCCTCCGCATGCGCACATAGGCCTGCAAGGGCCGGGTGAGGCGGGTGAGGAAGTGGCGATGACGCGCCACCCGGTTTCGCAACTGGCGGTAGACCTGCACCTTGACCACGTCGGTGACGAAGGCCGAGGTGAGGGAATAGGCCCAGATCAGGGCGATCTCCGGCCAGGTGATGGGGGTGATGAGGCCGAAGCCGTAGGCGGCCACCAGGGTGGCGGCGACCTTGGTGACGACCGCCGACCAGATCATGATGGGGGCCGGCCAGGGCCGCTCCCAGAAATGCCCCCGGGTGCGGGCCACGAACAGCACCAGGTGGCCCGCGACCGCCATCTTGAGGAAGACATAGGTCTGGATCTGGGGGATGTCCAGATGCAGCCAGTCCAGGGCGATCAGGAGCATGCCGAAGCTGCCCACCACCCCGACGATGCCCATGGCCGTGGCCACGGTGATGACCTCGCGCATGTTCCAGCGCACCGGGCGCTTGGACAGCCCGGTGCGGTCGTAGGCGATGGTCATGATGGGCACGTCGTTGAAGAAGGCCAGGAGGATGATCATGATGGCGGTGATGGGATAGAAGCCGAAGAAGACCATGGCCAGGACCACGAAGAACATGATGCGGATAGTCTCGCTGATGCGATACACCGCATAGGCGTTCATGCGCTCGAAGATCCGCCGTGCCTCCTCGATGGCGCGCACGATCACCGCCAGGCCCGGGGCGGTGAGGACCAGGTCGGCGGCGGCGCGGGCGGCGTCGGTGGCCCCGCTCACGGCGATACCCACGTCGGCCTGTTTGAGGGCCGGGGCGTCGTTGACCCCGTCGCCGGTCATGCCGGTGATGTGGCCGCGCGCCTGGAGGAGCTTGACGATAGCGAACTTGTGCTCGGGGAAGACCTCGGCGAAGCCGTCGGCCTGTTCCACCCGCCGGCCGTCCACCGCGGCGGTCCTGCCGTCCTTGTCCAGGGGTAGGTCGCCGGCCGGGACGATGTGTTGTCCCAGCCCCAGCCGGGTGGAGATCTGGCGGGCGATGGCCAGGTTGTCGCCGGTGACCATCTTCACCCGCACCCCGTAGGCCTGGGCATGGGCGATGGTCTCGGCGGAGTCCTCCCGCGGCGGATCGAACAGGGAGAGAATGCCCAGGAACTGCCATTGCGGGTCAGCGGCGGCCTTGCGCGCCACCCCCAGGGCCCGATAGCCCTGGGCGGCGAAGGCATCCACCACCTGTTGGGCACGGCGACGTTCCGCGTCGCTCAGGGCGGCCAGCTCCATGATGACCTGAGGGGCGCCCTTGGTGACCTGCCAGGCCTCGCCATGGGGGCCCTGTACCGTGGCCTCGGTGCGTTTGCGCACCGGGTCGAAAGGCACGAAGGCGGTCTGCCGCCAATCCTCCAGGGTCTTGGGGTCGGCGACCCCTTCGAGTACCGCCTGGTCGATGGCGTCCCGGTCCTCGGCCTTGGAGGCGAGGGCGGCGGCATGTAGCACCGTCTGCACGTCCTGGGCCTGGAAGACCTCCACCTCGCCCAGGGTCAGGCGGTTCTGGGTCAGGGTGCCGGTCTTGTCCGAACAGAGCACGTCCATGCTCGCCATCTCCTCGATGGACTCCAGGCGGGTGACGATGGCCTTGAGCTTGGAGAGGGCCGCGGCGCCCACGGCCATGGTCATGGACAGGACCGCCGGCATGGCCACGGGGATGGAGGCCACGGTGAGGATCAGGGCGAACTGGACCAGTTCCAGCCAGTTCGTGCCGTGGTGGAGCTGTTGCAGGATCAGCAGGGCCACCAGCCCCAGGCTCACATAGATGAGATAGTCGCCGATGGTGAGCACCGCCTTCTGGAAGTGGGACACGGTGCTGGCCTGTTGCACCAGACCGGCGGTCTGGCCGAAACGGGTGGCGGCCCCGGTGGCGGTCACCTCCGCCACCATCTCCCCCTGTTTCACCACGGTGCCCGAGAAGGCGGCGTCGCCCACCGTCTTGTTCACCGGCAGGGACTCGCCGGTGAGGGCCGACTGGTCCAGGCTCAGGTAGTCGCCCTCGATGAGCTTCACGTCCGCCGGCACCAGGTCGCCCAGGCGTACCCGGATGATGTCGCCGGGCACCAGGCCCTGGGCGTCGATCTCCCGCCAGCGGCCGTCGCGCAACACCCGGGCATGGCGGGCGAGCTGTTTCTTCAGGGCCTCGACCGCGTTGCCGGCGGTGTATTCCTGCCAGAAGCCCACCCCGGCATTGAAGATCAGCAAGGCGACGATGATCCAGAAATCGGGCCAGTGCTGGACCACGGCCGAGAGGACCGCGGCCACCTCGATCATCCAGGGAATGGGCCCCCAGAAGTAGCCGAGCAGGCGCCGCAAGGGTGAGACGTGCTTCTCCTCCAGGGCGTTGGGGCCATAACGTTGCAGGCGGGCAGCGGCCTCGGCCGAGCTGAGACCCTGGTAGGTGGCGTCGGCATCAGGAGGGGTGTCGGTCATGTCTGGTGTCCTTCGATGAGGGGTGTCGGGTTCTTCGGGGAATGGATGCAATCGCAGCCGTCTTCAAGGGCTGCGCGAGGCCTTTTCCCGCAGGCACCGGGCTTCGTGTGAGAGCAAGGCTTCGGCCTGACGGGCGAGGGCCGCCACCGGCCATAGTTCCATTCTTGTCGTTGTCGTGTGCATCGCGGGTTCCGACCAGTGCTCGCAGCCCAAGTTTCAAGCGTTGGCGGTCGTCATTTCCTGGTCGAAGGATTCGGGGGGAGCGGTACCCCTAGATAACGGGCGGCGTCGCGGTTGCCATTGTGGAGCGCCCGTTCGAACCAGTAACGCGCCTCGGGCCAGTCGGGGGCCACCCCCAGACCCTCGGCAAAGATCCGCCCCAGGTCGTACTGGGCACGGGCATCGTTTCGTCCCGCGGCGCGCAGCAGCCAGTGTCTGGCCTTCACGAAGTCCCGGTCGATACCGCCGCCACCGTTCAGATACAGCTCGCCCAGGGGGCGCCAAGCCCTGGGATCACCCTGTTCGGCGGCATCCAGATACCAGCGTGCCGCGTTCAGTGGATCCGGCAGGGCATCGATCCGGCCCTCTTCGTACAGGTCTCCCAATTCCACCTCGGCATCGGGACGACCATCCCGGGCCTCCGTTTCCAGGCTGTTGAGTCGCCAAGCGTCCGGGCGTCCGGCAGTGGTGCCCGGCTCGACACCGTTGGCGGCCCCGCAGGCGCCCATCAAACCGATGGTGCTCAGGAGGGCGGAGGCAAGGGTAGGGTATTGGGGCATGGGAGATTGTTGAGTGGCAGTGGCAGGCCTTACGCCTCATCCTACCGGGGGACGAATCGCTATCCAATGGGTATTCCACCGTGAGGCGGGCAGGACGACCCAGGGTGTCACCTTTGTGACGGGTTGCATACCTTGTGGTCCCCGCTGTGAAACGAATCCCGATCCAACCGGTCTCCCCTACTGAGCACGAGCAGGATGATACAGGGTGTCATTTCCCTGACTGACTGTGTTCTCTGGGGGGGTCGAGAGACCCGGGTTGCGATGAAAGACTAGGAGCCTTCCCGATCCCATCTTGAGCGTCGACAACAACATGGAGCATTCCAATATGAACCGCCCGATACGCAAACTCACATCCCTGATGATCTCCGCATTGCTCGGGGTCTCCGCCGTCTACCTGCCCACGGCGGGGGCAGCCACGGATCCTCTCCATGAGGATGTGAGTATGGCTCCCGGACGCAACGTCACCCCACAGGAAGAGGCCATCCTTTCCCGTGCCGCAGCGCGGGTCTTGCAGCACATTGGCGCTGCCCGGGCGGCCATTCACGACCATAAACCGGACCGCGCTACCGCCGAGCTGGCCAAGGCCAAGGATCTGATCGAGATTATCAAGGCCGCGCGACCCACCACTCAGGTGACCGACCATATCTGGGTCGACAAGAAACACCTGGACTATAAGAATACCCACCAGGTAGCGGTCGATCTCATCCCTATCGAGGCGGCCCTGACCGATATCGAGGATCTGGTACCGGTGGAAAAGCTGCGCCAACACGTCAAGGCCATGCAGAAGGGGAAGAAGCCGTCCGCGGCCAAGGGCTTGGATGTGTTGCAAGATGCCCTCCTCTATACCGAGGTGGATCTGCCATTGGCGGCCACCGAGCAGCAGGTGATCGCCGCCCGAGAAGCCCTTGTAGACAAGGATACCAAGAGGGCGGACCGGGCCCTGGCCACTGCCCAGGAGGGTGTCCAGTTCATCTCCGTAGCCATCGAGGCCCCCATGGCCGCAGCCCGTGACAGTCTCGGGCAGGCGACCAAGGACTTCGCGGCCAAGAAGTACGACCTGGTAAAGCAGGACCTCGCCGCGGCGAAGGCGCAGCTGAACCGGGCCGTCAAGGGCGGTGACGAACTCACCCGTCGGGAGGCTGCACGAATACAGAAGGCCATCGGCAATATCGAGGGCAAGGTATCAGCCGGTGGCAAGGAGACCGCGAACGCGATCGAGGGAATGTGGGATCGCACCGTCGCCCTGGCGGAGCGCGAGGTGGAAAAGGCCTCCATGGGTTGGGCCAAGCACCGTTCCACCACCACCGCCCGGGCGGCGCTGATCGAGGCCAAGCAGCACATCGCCTTTGCGGAGAACCTGGAGTTCTATGCCCAGAGTGACCCACAAGACATCTTCAAGGCCCTGGACGACGCGCTTCGGGATCTACAGCAGGCCAAGGCGGACGCCCATCTCGGCCAGGCCGATCAGGACGAGATCGACCGGGTGGCGGGCGCCATTGATGGGATCCGCAAGGACCTCCAGCACCGGGCGGCCTACACAGGCGTGCGCCAGGAGCTTCGGCAGATGATCGACAGGCTCTGAGGATGGAAAACCCATGTGCGACAGGTACACCCGTCGCACGTGAATATTTCGTTTTTCGAGGGTGTTCCTCGTGCCCCTGGGCAAGGCGCGGAAGCGAGTCATAGCAGGGACTATGGCGAGCTTTCGCAACACCGCCCAGGGGTGCGAGGGGCGGCCGCAGTAGCGAAACATTCACGTGCGACGGGTATATACTTGCCCAAATCCATGCCTGCCCAAGGAATCGCCCGGCCATGTCCCTGCCCGCCGAACGTTTCGCCACCTACGACGACATCCTGGACCTGCCGGAGCATCTGGTGGGGGAGATCGTCAGCGGCCAGTTGTACACCCATCCCCGGCCCGCGCCACGTCACGCCATGGCGGCCTCGGGGGTGGGGGGCGAGTTGTGGGGGCCCTTCCAGGGTGGGCGGGGCGGTCCCGGCGGCTGGTGGATCCTGGACGAGCCGGAACTGCATCTGGGGTCCGACATCCTGGTCCCGGACTTGGCCGGGTGGCGGCGGGAACGGATGCCGGCGCTGCCGGAGACGGCCTGGTTCGAGCAGGCCCCGGACTGGGTCTGCGAGGTCCTGTCGCCGTCCACGGCGCGGGTGGACCGGGCGCTGAAGATGCCCGTCTATGCCCGCGAGGGGGTCTCCCACCTGTGGCTGGTGGATCCCGATCCGCGCACCCTGGAGGTCTATGCCCTCGGCAAGGGCGGTCACTGGACGCTCCTGGCCACCCTGGCGGGGGAGGCGGAGGTGCGCCAGCCGCCGTTTGCGGCGGTGTCCTTCCCGCTGGGGGCCCTGTGGCCCTGAACGCCGGGCGGTTCCGGCAACCGAAGATCCATGTTCGGCGGGTATAGTACAGCCCCTCGGTCACCCTGTAGGATGACCCTTTCCACCAACCCACCGTTACTCAGGTGCGCCCATGCATAAGAAGAAACCCCTGCTCCTGGTGATCCTCCTGCTCCTGATCCTCGCTGGGGGTGGCGGTTACTATGCATGGTGGAGCCATCGTCAGGAGGGGCCGGTGAACCGGCTGAACCTCTATGGCAACGTGGACATCCGCGAGGCCCGGCTCAGTTTCAATGGCTCCGAGCACATCGACCGGATCCTGGTGGAAGAGGGCGACCGGGTGGCCCGGGGCCAACTCCTGGCCACCCTGCACCGGGAATTGCTCCAGGCCGAGGTGGACCGGGCCGCCGCCCGCCTGGAGGCCCAGCGGCAGGTGCTGGCCAAGCTGGAGGCGGGCTCGCGTCCGGAGGAGATCGACAAGGGGCGCGCGGATCTGGCCGCGGCCGAGGCCCGTGCCAAGGCCGCTCACGATAGCTGGCAGCGCCTGCGGCGGCTGGTGGACAAGCGGCTCGCCTCTCCCGAGGAGGTGGAGAACGCGCGCGCCAAGGCCGATAGCGCCCAGGCCCAGGTGGAGGCCGCCCGGGCGGCCCTGCGCCTGCTCCTGGCCGGTCCCCGCAAGGAGGACATCGCCGCCGCCCGGGCCGAACTGGCGGCCCGTAAGGCGGCCCTGGCCCTGGCCCGCCAGCATCTCGCCGATGCCGAGTTGCACGCCCCGGCGGAGGGGATCATTCGTGACCGTATCCTCGAACCCGGCGATATGGCCACTCCCCAGACCCCGGTCCTGACCCTGGCCTTCACCGATCCGGTGTGGGTGCGCGCCTATCTGCCGGAGCCCATGCTGGGTCGGGTGAAGCCGGGGATGCGGGCGCAGATCCTCAGTGACAGCTATCCCGGCAAGCCCTATCCGGGCTGGGTGGGTTTCATCTCGCCCACCGCCGAGTTCACCCCCAAGAACGTGGAGACGCCGGAACTGCGCACCCGCCTGGTCTACCAGGTCCGGGTCTTCGCCTGCAATCCCCACGGGGAGTTGCGTTTGGGGATGCCGGCCAGCGTCGTCATCGACCTGCGGCAGGCGAACCCCACCCCCGGCGCCCCGCGTCCCTGCGGCGACTGAGGTGGCGGCCGCCGCCCTCACCCTGGACGGGGTGCGCAAGGGTTTCACCCGTGGGGGACGCCGCGTATCGGCCCTGGACGGGGTGAGCATTGCGGTCCGGCCCGGCCGGGTCACCGGTCTGATCGGTCCCGACGGGGCCGGCAAGACCACCCTCATGCGCCTGGCCGCCGGCATCCTGGGCCCCGATGCGGGGCGGATCGAGGTGCTGGGGATCGACGTGGCCGAGGACCCCCTGGCGGTGCAGTCGGCGGTCGGCTATATGCCGCAGCGCTTCGGTCTCTACGAGGACCTGAGCGTGCAGGAGAACCTGGACCTCTACGCCGACCTCCAGGGCGTGCCGCGGGCGGCGCGCCGGGCCCGCTATGACGAACTCATGCGGATGACCGGTCTGGCCCCCTTCACCCGGCGCCTCGCGGGGCGCCTCTCGGGGGGCATGAAGCAGAAACTGGGGCTGGCCTGCACCCTGGTCCGGCCGCCGCGTCTGCTCTTGCTGGACGAACCCACGGTGGGGGTGGACCCGGTCTCCCGGCGGGAACTCTGGGCGATCGTCTATGCCCAGGTACGGGAGGCAGGCATGACGGTGTTGCTGAGCACCGCCTACCTGGACGAGGCGGCGCGTTGCGCCGAGGTGATCCTGCTCCACCAGGGACGGGTGCTGGGACAGGAGGCCCCGGCGGCGTTCAGCGGGCCCCTGGCGGGGCGGACCTTCGAGATGCGTGTGGAGGGGATCCCCGCGCGCCGCCTTCAGGCCCGTCTGGCGGATGTGGCGGGGATCGTCGATGCCCTGGTGGCCGGCGACCGCGTGCGCATCGTCACCGCCCCGGGTTTCGTGCCCGATCCGGCGCGCCTGCTGCCGGATCACCCGGAGGCCCGCCTGCAACCGGTGCCGCCGGATTTCGAGGATGCCTTCATCGCTCGTCTCAAGGACCACGACGGCCACCACCGGCCGCCCCCGCAGGTGACGGTGAAGGTCTCCGGCAGCGCCGGCGACGAGGTGATCCGGGTGGAGGGGCTGGAGCGCCGCTTCGGCGACTTCCGCGCCGTCAAAGGGATCAGTTTCCGGGTGCGGCGGGGGGAGATCTTCGGCCTGCTGGGCGCCAACGGGGCCGGCAAGACCACCACCTTCCGGATGCTCTGCGGGCTTCTGCCCGCCTCGGGCGGGGAGCTGGCGGTGGCCGGTCACGATCTGCGCCGGAGCGGGGCGCAGGCACGGGCGCGCATCGGCTACATGGCCCAGCGATTCTCCCTCTACGCCAACCTCACGGTCATGCAGAATCTCGCCTTTTTCGCCGCCGCCTATGGTCTGCGCCGCCAACGCCGGCGCGAGCGCCTGCGCTGGGCCCTGGAGGGCTTCGAACTGGGGGCCTACCGGGATGTCAACGCCGGCCTCCTGCCCCTGGGCTACAAGCAACGCCTGGCCTTCGCCGCCGCCCTGATGCACCAGCCGGAGATCCTGTTTCTCGACGAGCCCACCTCGGGGGTCGATCCGCTCGCCCGGCGCGAGTTCTGGGCGCGCACCAATGCCCTCGCCGAGGCCGGGGTGACGGCCCTGGTCACCACCCACTTCATGGAAGAGGCCAACTATTGCGACCGCCTGGTGATCATGGCCGAAGGGGAGATCCTGGCCGCCGGCCGTCCCTACGAGATACGCCAGCGCGCCCGCACCGTGGAGAATCCGGAACCCACCATGGAGGATGCCTTTATCGCCCTGGTGCAGGGGCGGGAGGCCGCGTCATGAAGAAGACGAGCGACCTGAGCCGCGCGGCCCGCGGCCGGATGCGTCTGCGCGGCATGATCCGTAAGGAATCCATACAGATCATGCGTGATCCTTCCAGCATCGCCATCGCCTTCGTGTTGCCGGTGGTGTTGCTGTTCCTGTTCGGCTACGGGGTCTCCCTGGATGCCCGCGCCATCCCCCTGGGGCTGGTGATCGAGCAGCCCGACGCCGCCACCGCTGGCCTCGCCGGCGCCTTCGAGCGCTCGGAGTACTTCGCCCCCCGGCGCTTTGGTGGCATCCAGGAGGCCCGACAGGCCCTGGCGGAGCGTCGCATCGATGCCATCCTGTGGTTGCGCAACGACTTCGCCCGGCGCCTTCTGAGCGGCGGCGAGGCCCCCATCGCGGTCCTGGCGAACGGCGTGGATGCCAACCAGGCGCGCATCACCGAGGGCTACGTGCAAGGCGCCTGGCTGGCCTGGCTGGGCCGCTATGCCGCGGCCCACGGCCGGCCCCTGGCGCCGCCCGTGGCCCTCCACCATCGGGTCTGGTTCAATGCCGCCTTGATCAGCCGCGACTTCCTGGTGCCCGGGCTGGTGGCCATCATCATGACCCTCATCGGCTCCATGCTCACGGCCATGGTCGTCGCCCGCGAGTGGGACCGGGGCACCATGGAGGCGATGATGGTGACCCCGCTGCGTATCCGCGAGGTGATCGTCGGCAAGCTGGTGCCCTATTTCGTGCTCGGCATGGGCGGCATGGTCTTCACCGTGGTCCTGGCGGTGTATCAGTTCGACGTCCCCCTGCGCGGTTCCCTGTGGGCCCTGGGTGCCGCCAGCGCCCTGTTCATGCTGGTGGCCCTGGCGGTCGGCCTGTTGATCTCCATCGTCTCCAGGAACCAGTTCGTGGCCGGGCAGATCGCCATCGTGGTCACCTTTCTGCCCGCCTTCATCCTCTCCGGGTTCATCTTCGACATCCATTCCATGCCCCAGGCCATCCAGATCCTCACCCACGTGGTGCCGGCCCGTTACTTCGTCGCCATCCTCCAGAGCCTGTTCCTGGCCGGGGACGTCTGGCCGGTGTACTGGGCCAACATGGGAGCCATGGCCCTCATGCTGGCGGTCCTCATGGCCCTGGTGCGGCGCAAGGCCCACAAACGTTTGGAGTAGTCATGCCCTGGCACATCCTCGCCCTGGCCTTGAAGGAGTTCCGGGCCCTGTTGCGCGACCCGCGCAGCCGCATCGTCCTGATCGGTCCGCCCATCGCCCAGTTGATCGTCTTCGGTTACGCGGCCACCTTCGACCTGAACCACGTGCCCGTGGCCATCTACGACGAGGACGCCGGCGGCGCGGGCCGCGAGCTGATCGCCCGGGTCGCCGGCTCGCCCCACTTCGAGGTGGTGGCCCGGCTCACCCGGGAGGCCGGGATCGCCCCCCTGATCGACGACAAGGCGGTCCTGCTGGTGTTGCACCTGGGGCCGCGTTTCAGCGCCGATCTGCAGCGGGGGGCGTCCGCCCCCTTGCAGGCGATCCTCGACGGACGCAACTCCAATACCGCCATGCTGGCCCTGAGCTATCTGCGCACCATCCTCCTGGACTTCAACCGCGACTGGGCGGCACGCCACGGGCGCCCCGCCCCGCCGGCGGTGTTGCAGATGCGCGCCTGGTACAACGCCGACCTCGATTCCCACTGGTTCATCATCCCTGGGATCGTCGGCCTCCTGACCCTGGTGGTGACCCTGGTGGTCACCGCCCTTTCGGTGGCCCGTGAGCGGGAGCAGGGGACCTTCGACCAACTCCTGGTCACCCCCCTGCGGCCGGTGGAGATCCTCATCGGCAAGGCCCTGCCGGGGATGGTGATCGGCACCCTGGAGGCCACCTTCATCATCGTCCTCGCGGTGCTCTGGTTCGGCATCCCCCTGCGTGGCGATCCCGGCGCCCTCTATGCCGGACTGTCGTTGTTCCTGCTCTCGGCGGTGGGCATCGGCCTGATGATCTCCGCCATCGCCGTCACCCAGCAGCAGGCGGTGCTGGGCGCCTTCCTGTTCCTGGTCCCGGCGGTGATCCTCTCCGGCTTCGCCACCCCCATCGCCAACATGCCCGAGGTGGTGCAGTGGATCACCTATCTGGACCCGTTGCGCTACTTCCTCATCGTCGTGCGCGGGGTGTTCCTGGAGGGAGACGGCTATGCCCTGCTGCTCGATCAATACTGGCCCATGGCCATCATCGGTGGCCTGTCGTTGGCCACCGCGGGGTGGCTGTTCAGGCACCGGATGTATTGAGACCTATGGGCACCGGGGTGGGCAGGGCGCAGAGCGGACAGGGTGGTTGCCGGACGGCCATCCTCGCTGCCCAGGCCGTTCAGTCATATTCTTCCGCCCGCCGCGCGTCCCCCCGTACCCGCTCCGCCGGGTAACGCCTCTCGTTGATTTCGATCTTGCGCCAGGCCGCCTCCACCAAGTCGATGTCCAGGCGTTCGCCCAGGCGGATCAGATAGATGAGGATGTCGGCCATCTCCAGGGCCACGGCCTCTTTCTTCTCCGGTGAAAGCCGAGCGCTCTGCGCCGGGGTGAGCCACTGGAAGTGCTCCAGCAACTCGCCGCATTCCCCGGCCAGGGCCATGACCAGGTTCTTGGGATTATGGAACGGCTCCCAGTCCCGTTCCCGGGCGAAGGCGAGCAGACGCCGGTCCAGTTCCTTCAGGCTGTCCATCAGTACCAGAGCCCCGAACGGTGCCAGCGCGGCGCCCGGGGCTCGTCTTGTGCCAGATGGGCCCTGGTCAGACCCGTCAGGTCGAGCGCCGGCCCGTGCCGGAGTTCCATCAGCCGGCGGATGCGGTCCGCGGTGCGCGGGTGAGTGCGTAACAGGGAGGGCTCCGGAATGCGTTGGCCTGGCAGGAACAACTGCTCCAACAGGTGGCTGGTCTGCTGTTCCATCTTCACCAGGGCCGAGGCCAGGGCCTCGGGGTCGCCGGTGAGGGCCACGGCGCCACGGTCGGCCTCGTATTCCCGGGTGCGTGACAGGGCCAACTGGATCAGACCGCTCAGCGTGGGGGCGAACACCAGGACCAGGATCGGCACCCAGGGGATATGGTAGCCCCCCGCCAGGAGCAGGGGCAGGTTCAGAAACAACAGGAACTGACCGGTGAGGGAGAGCAGGGACGTGACCCGGGCGGTGAGGTCGGCCAGGGCCATCACCCGGGTGTCGCCGTTGACGATGTGGCTGATCTCATGGGCCAGCACCCCGGCCAGTTCGGGGATGCTCAGGCGGCGGATCAGGGCGTCCGAAAGGGCGATGGCGGCGTTCCGTTCCGTGCCGGTGCTGAAGGCGTTCATCAGCTGGCTGGGGATGTAGTAGAGGTCCGGGATACGCTTCAGGCCGGCGCGTTCGCTGAGCAGGGCGAGCAGGTGACGGATCTGTGGGGCCTCGCCCGGCGACAAGCGCCGCGCCCGGTAGAGGCGCATCACCAGGCGCGGCGAGGCCACGGGGTTGAGGGCGTAGGCGAAGACCACCAGGACCAGGGTCATCCAGGCGAGGGTGGTGCCGCCGAGGAGCAGGGCCAGATAGGCGCAGAGGAGGCCCATGAAGGCGACCAGCAGGAGGGCCTGGAGGTGATTGCGCAGGCGGTGGAGGGCGAGGGCGCTGGGATCCATGGGCTGTCCAGTGGTCAGGGTTCAGTATGAAGGGTATCAGCCCCGGGCGCGTGGCAGAAGGGATGGCCCTGGGGTAGGCTTCATAAAATGGCTTGAATAAATTATTCATTGCGCTAATATAATGAAGAACTAATATTCAACCCGAGGCACTCAAGATGCGAGTCGAGCAGCTTTTCCTGTGGCTGGCGCTGTTTCCCCTGTGGGCCCTGGCGGCCCCCTTGGCGACCGCGCCGGCCGAGACCGTTCAGGTGGCCCGCGAGTTCCGCCTGGACGGCACCGTGGAGGCGGTGAAGCAGTCCACCGTCTCGGCCCAGACCCAGGGCCAGGTGAAAGATGTCCTGGTGGACGTGAACGACGTGGTGAAGAAGGGCCAGCTGATTGTGCGCCTGGATGCCACCGAGCAGCGCGCCCGGGTGGAGCGGGCGGCGGCCGAACTCAAGCAGGCGGTGGCCGAACTGCAGAAGGCCCGCCAGGACCATGCGCGCACCCGCAGCCTGTTCAAGCGCAAGTTGGCCTCCAAGGCCGCCATGGATCAGGCCGAGGCGGCCTTGAAGACCCGCCGGGCGCGCTTCGAGGCCGCCCAGGCGGCCCTCGCCCAGGCCCAGGAACAACTGAGTTACACCCGCGTGAAGGCGCCCTATTCCGGGATCGTGATCCGCCGCCAGGTGGAGCCGGGGGAGATGGCCCGCCCCGGCACCCCGCTCATGACCGGGATCTCCCTGGAACGTCTGCGTGTGGTGGTGGACGTGCCCCAGGGGCTCATCGCCCAGGTGCGCAAATACCGCCAGGCACGTATCCTCCTGCCCGACGGTCGCTGGGTCCCCGCCGGCCGTATGACCATCTTCCCCTTCGCGGATTTCAGCACCAACACCTTCCGGGTACGCCTGGACCTGCCCGAGGGCGTGCAGGGGCTGTTCCCGGGGATGTTCGTGAAGGTGGCCTTCGTCACCGGTGAGAAGCGGGTACTGAGCATTCCCCGCGAGGCGGTGGCGTATCGCTCCGAGGTGACCGGGGTCTATGTCCTGGACGACCAGGGACGGCTGCACTTCCGGCGGGTGCGTCTCGGGCATGGGCTGGACGCGGAGCGCATCGCCGTGCTCGCGGGTCTGGAGCCCGGGGAGCGCGTGGCCCTGGACCCGGTGGCGGCCACGGTCGCCCTGAAGCATCAGGGACGGGAGCCGGCCCATGACTGAGACCACCGCCCCGCTGGGCTTCGCCGGGCGCGTCGCCCGGCGCTTTCAGGACACCCAGATCACCCCGTTGCTGGCCATCGTCGGCCTGCTCGTGGGCCTGTTCGCGGTCATGGTGACCCCGCGCGAGGAAGAGCCGCAGATCGACGTGACCTTCGCCAACGTCTTCATTCCTTTTCCCGGGGCCACCGCCAGCGAGATAGAGCACCTCATCGCCAGCCCCGCGGAGCAGGTCCTGTCGGAGATCGACGGGATCAAGCATGTGTATTCCGTGTCGCGGCCTGGTATGGCGGTGATCACGGTCCAGTTCGAGGTGGGCGAGGCGCGTGAGGACGCCATCGTGCGCCTCTATTCCAAGATCTACTCCAAGAGCGACTGGCTGCCCCGCAACCTGGGTGTGGGGCAACCCATCATCAAGCCCAAGGGGATCGACGACGTCCCCATCGTCACCCTGACCCTGTGGTCGCGGGACGTGCATACGGGCGCCTATGAACTGGGCCAGGTGGCCCATGCGGTGGAGGCCGAACTCAAGCGCGTCCACGGCACCCGCGACATCTATACCCTCGGCGCCCCCGAGCGGGTGGTGAAGGTGCGTCTGGACCCCCAGGCCCTGTCCGGTCACGGCATCGCCATCGCCGATCTGCGCCGCGCCCTGCAGGGCGCCAACCGGGTGCGTGACGATCTGGCCGTGGTCCGCGACGACCGGGAGATCGCGGTCCAGGCCGGCACCTTCCTCACCACCGCCGGGCAGGTGGCCGGACTGGTGGTGGGGATGCACGAGGGGCGGCCCGTCTATCTGCGGGATGTGGCCACGGTGAGCGAGGGCCCCGAGGCGCCCTCTCGATATGTCTGGATCGGCAGCGGCCCGGCCGCCCACGATGGCCTCCCCGACGGCGGCGCCCATCCGGCGGTGACCCTCGCCGTGGCCAAGAAGCCGGGTACCAACGCCGTGGAGATCGCCGATCGGGTGATCCGTCGTTTCGAACAGTTGAAGGGCACCTTCGTCCCCGAGGGGGTCGAGGTGGCAGTCACCCGCAACTACGGGGCCACCGCCGACGCCAAGGCGGAGAAGCTGATCCACAAGTTGCTGTTTGCCACCGCCTCGGTGGTGCTCCTGGTGCTGTTCGCAGTGGGTTGGCGCGAGGCCGTCATCGTCGGCGCCGCGGTGGTGGTGACCTTGGCCATCACCCTGTTCGCCTCCTGGGCCTGGGGGTTCACCCTCAACCGGGTCTCCCTGTTCGCCCTGATCTTCTCCATCGGTATCCTGGTGGACGATGCCATCGTCGTGGTGGAGAACATCCACCGCCACATGGCCCTGGGCGACGTCACCCTGAAACAGGCCATCCCGCGGGCGGTGGACGAGGTGGGCGGTCCCACCATCCTCGCCACCTTCACGGTGATCGCCGCCCTCCTGCCCATGGCCTTCGTCAGTGGTCTCATGGGGCCCTACATGAGTCCCATCCCCATCAACGCCTCCATGGGCATGTTCATCTCCCTGGCGGTGGCCTTCGTCTTCACCCCCTGGATGAGCCATCGGCTCCTGGAGCACAGGCACCCCAAGACCGACGCCCATGCCGAGGCCAGGGGCGAGGCCGGCCTGGCGCACCTGTTCGATCGCCTGATGACCCCCCTGTTGCGCGCGCGCAGGGGCCGCATCAACCGTTGGCTGATGCTGGTGGCGATCCTCGTCGCCATCGCCGGCGCCCTGGCCCTGACCCTGAACCGCAGCGTCGTGCTCAAGATGCTGCCCTTCGACAACAAGTCGGAGTTTCAACTGGTGTTGGACATGCCCGAGGGGACCAGCCTGGAGCGCACCGCCCGGGTCCTGGAGGAACTGGCGGATCGTCTGCGGCAGGTGCCCGAGGTGACCGATTACGAGGTCTACGCAGGCACCTCGGCGCCCATCAGCTTCAATGGCCTGGTGCGCCAGTACTATCTGCGCCGGGGGGCGAATCTGGGCGATATCCAGGTCAATCTGGTGGACAAGCACCACCGCCGGCGCAAGAGCCACGAGATCGCCCTGGCGGTGCGGGCCCCCTTGCAGGCCATCGCCCGCCGTCACGGCGGCAATCTCAAGGTGGTGGAGGTCCCGCCCGGGCCGCCGGTGCTCTCGCCCCTGGTGGCCGAGATCTACGGCATCGACTACGCCGGTCAGATCCGCACCGCCCAGCGGGTGCGCGAGGTGTTCGAGTCCACCCCCGACATCGTGGATGTGGACGACTCCGTGGAGTACCCCGGGGCCAAGGTCATCGTGCGCGTGGACCGGGCCAAGGCGGCGCGCCTGGGGGTGTCCCAGGCCGAGGTGAGCGAGGCCCTGGGCACGGTCCTGGGTGGCAACGACATGAGCTTTCTGCACGGCGCCCACCTCAAGTACGCCGTACCCATCCGGGTGGAATACGCCGAGGCCGACAAGTCCGACCTGGAACAGGTCCTGGCCCTGCGCGTGCGTGGCCGGGGAGGGCGCCTGGTGCCCCTGTCCGAGATCGTCGAGGTGATCGACACCCAGCGCGAATATTCCATCCAGCACAAGGACCTGCTGCCCGTGGTCTATGTCACCGGGGACATGGCCGGCGAGACCGACAGCCCCCTGTACGGCCTGTTCGCCATCTACGAGCGTCTCGAGGCCTCGGGCGGATTGCCCCAGTGGTTCCTGGACCAGCCCCAGGACCCCTACGAATTCAGCCTCAAGTGGGACGGTGAATGGCAGGTCACCTACGAGACCTTCCGCGACATGGGCATCGCCTACGGGGTGGGCCTGATCCTCATCTATCTGTTGGTGGTGGGGCAGTTCCGCTCCTATCTCACCCCCCTGGTGATCATGGCCCCCATCCCCCTGACCCTGATCGGGATCCTCCCCGGCCATGCCCTCCTGGGCGCCCAGTTCACCGCCACCTCGATGATCGGCATGATCGCCCTGGCCGGGATCATCGTGCGCAACTCCATCCTCCTGGTGGACTTCATCAATCAGGAGCTGCGCCGCGGCCTGGGTTTCGAGGAGGCGGTGATCCGCGCCGCCGCGGTGCGTGCCAAGCCCATTCTGCTCACCGGTCTGGCCGCCATGGGCGGGGCCTTCTTCATCCTCGACGACCCCATCTTCTCCGGACTCGCGGTGTCGCTCATCTTCGGCCTCTTCGTGTCCACCCTGTTGACTCTGGTGGTGATCCCCGTGGTCTACTACGGGATCATGCACCGGCGGGTGGCGCGGCTGCGCGCCGCGCGATGAGCCGGCCTGCCAGGATGCTGAACGAAGCCCTTCCCTGGGCCTTCCCGACCGTGGAATCGGGAAATTCGATTTCCCGGTTGCCTCGTTTTCGACGGCCCGCTGCGCGGTGTTCGGCCTTCCGGGTACCCACGCACTGTGGGTACAGGGGGGGCTTCGGCCTCCCCTTTGTCCCTGGCCAGTCAGACCCACTCCGTGGGTGCACGCGCACCGTCTACCCGTTGCGCATGAATTGCCGCAGCGACGGCCGCCCCTCCCCCGGGGCTGCGGCGATGGCTCGCCGCGGTCCTGCGGCTCGCCACCGGCAGCCGGGGGGAGACCGGCTCAACAGCGGTCCGGGGCCTCAGAATTCCTCCCACTCGTCGCTTTCTTCCGTGGTTGCGCTGATCGGTTTGGACGCCCTCTTTACCGCAGGGCTCCGCCGCGGTGCCGGTGAACGGGGTTGGGGAGCGGCAGGTGAATGGACCTCCGCGCTGTCGTCCACCTTGAAGAAGCCCACCAGTTGATCCAGCTCTCGCGCCTTGTCGTCCAGTGACGCGGAGGTGGCGGAGATCTCCTCGGCCAGGGCGGCGTTCTGCTGGGTGCCCTCGTCGAGGCTGGTGACGGCCTGGTTGACCTGCTCGATGCCGGCGCTCTGCTCGGCGCTGGCGGCG
>Ga0256841_1000374_pt1 | contig 47833 bp, 52 predicted proteins | sample 356308metaG_FD_185971 | JGI IMG/M metagenome (GOLD analysis project Ga0256841, IMG submission 185971) | Hydrothermal vent microbial communities from Mid Atlantic Ridge, Atlantic Ocean - 356-308 | ecosystem: Environmental > Aquatic > Marine > Hydrothermal vents | place: Atlantic Ocean: Mid...
ATGAGGATCTAGCTTCAAGGCAACATCTCACCCTTGAAAACAGACGTGGAAAGCTTTTTATTGTCGATATCAGCACCAATGGAACTTGGATTAGAAGCGAAAAAGGTAAAGAAATTTTTCTACGTCGTGACGAAATGCAACTTCCTTCCTCGGGTGAATTCAGTTTTGGTCGCCCCTTCCGGGAAAATCCCGAACATATTCTTCATTTCAGGATCGAACAGGAAGTGACCAAATGAGCATTTTCTGGGAATCTTCCTCTGCCACCCATACGGGAAAGGTCAGAAAACATAATGAAGATTCCTTGCTCGACAAACCGGAATATGGGTTATGGGTAATCGCTGATGGTATGGGCGGGCATGATGCTGGTGATTTCGCCAGCCGTCTCATCGTCAAGACGATCGACAAACTTGCTGTGGATGACGATATCAAGACCTTTTGTGACAAGGTAAAGACAGCACTTTATTCTATTAACGATTACCTGATCAGACTCGGAGAAAAGCACAACCGAATGAACGGCAGTACGGCATTGGCCATGCTTCTTACAGAAGACAACTGCTACTTTGTTTGGGCCGGTGACAGCCGCCTCTACCTCTATCGGGATAATCAACTGACACAATTAACAAAAGATCACTCCCAGGCAGAAGTCTATGTGGAACTGGGGATGTTGACACGTGAAGAGGCCTCCCGCCATGTCTCTTCGAATCTTCTGACCCGGTGCATCGGTATTGATGAAAACCTGGAACTTGAAACCGGATACTGCGATGTCAAGCCAGGTGATCGTTTTCTCTTGAGTTCTGATGGCCTCGACAAGCATGTTTCACACGAAGATATTGAGCAAAAACTGTCACAAACCAATCGGGAAGAAGCTATCGATGAACTCATCGAAATGGCATTGAAAGATGGCGGTACAGATAACATCAGTGTTGTAATTATTGATACAATGGCAAAATGACTTCGGGTACCGTACCAGAAAATACCGATCCCTATGAAATCAGCAAGTTTGATACCGTTGCTACAGGGTGGTGGGATCCTGAAGGAGAGCTTAAAACATTACACCATATCAACCCCATCCGGCTTCAATATATCGAAAAGCACGCAGGTGGCTTGGAGAACAAAACAGTCGCAGACATCGGATGTGGTGGCGGCATTCTTTCCGAAAGCATGGCACAAAGCGGTGCAAATGTAACTGCTATTGACGCCAGTGAAAAGGCCCTGCAAATTGCACGATTGCATCAAAAAAAAAGTGGAATAACAGTTGAATACATCCATTCAACTGCCGAGGCATTGGTCACAGAACGAGCAGGCCAGTTTGACGTAGTGACCTGTATGGAGTTGCTAGAACATGTCCCAGAACCCTCAAGCATCATTACAGCATGCTCTGCTTTGACAAAACCTGGCGGTCTTGTTTTCTTTTCAACTTTAAACCGTACCCTGAAAGCCTATACTCTGGCTGTTCTTGGTGCTGAATACATGCTTGGCCTTTTGCCCAAAGGCACCCACCAGTATGCAAAATTTCTAAGGCCATCTGAACTGGCATACTGGATGAGAACGACCTGCCTCGAACTCCAGGATCTTTCGGGTATGGCCTACAACCCGGTCACCCATGAGGCCTTTTTGACTTCAGACATAAAGGTCAATTATCTGATCTGCGCACAAAAGCTTGATGATTAAAGGCATACTGTTTGATCTCGACGGTACGTTTGCCGATACTGCACCTGATCTGGCCGATGCTTTGAACAGGGTTCGCCAAGTTCAGGGATTAAAGCCGATCCCACTCGAACCCATCCGTTTGCAAACATCCAATGGGGCAAATGCCCTGATCAAACTAGGTTTTGAAAAAGATCAAGAAGATCCAGAGTTTGAAATCCTCAAGCAACAGTTACTGGATCTGTATCTGGAAAACATAGCCCGTCATACACGCCTTTTCAAAGGTATCCCTAAGTTGCTTGATAAACTTGATGAGAGAGGAATCGAATGGGGAATCGTAACCAACAAACCTAAACGGTTTACTATACCGCTGATGAAAGAGCTGGATATCTTCTTGAGAACGGACTGTATTGTCAGTGGAGATACGACGCCTTTTTCTAAACCACATCCAGCCCCCCTCATTCATGCAGCCAAGCTGTTGAACCTCGCCCCACAGGAATGTATCTATATTGGTGATGCAGAACGTGACATCAAAGCAGCATGCAATGCCGGGATGCGCTCACTGATTGCCATGTTTGGTTATCTTGGGCCGAACGACGAACCTGAGGAATGGGGCGCAGACGGATTTATCGAAAAACCGGAAGATACACTTGCCTACCTTGACTACTGGTGAAGATACTTCAGTCTTACCCGTACACGTCGAAAGACATCGGCATCAACATTATCTGGCAACAGGATTAGAGACTTTCTTTTCCCGTCGGGCAGTCGGAAACGTAATACTGTCAGCCATGGTTGGATGAGGCAGTTCGGCAACAGTTCTGCACTGACGTGAACATTTATTCCCATACTGAGCAGCCATGTGTCATCTGCCCGCAATACCGCCTCCCGGATCCCGCTCCCGATGTGCCAGCAGTGCTGCCTTGTAACCGATACGCTCCAAACGGAAATCAACACAATGAGGATAACTTTCAGCCACATATGGACCGGCAGCATAATGACCACACTCCCGGCGAACAATGCCATCAGGGTAAGGCAAATGAAGAGTCTTGCAGAAAATCCTGGATGGATTTTCTGCGGTGTCATGAAATGGTTAAGCGGTTTATTCACGAATACTTTACACAGTTTTTTTCTACGGGACTTGAAATCCTCCACTGATAAAAAGATACTAGCCTACCTCTCTATCAAGGTTGTCAGTTAGAAGTGTAATGGATACAAAAATCAAAGATAACAAAACAACATTGCAAAGCGCCGAAGAACGGGTGAGGATAAGAGAAAACAAAAACAAGCCCGTTAAAGAACAACATCCCAAAGAAATTGGTGGCCGTATCGATGGTTTGGAGCCAACTCGCTATGGGGATTGGGAATATAAAGGCCGCTGCATTGATTTCTAAACTTTAAGGTAACTATCTATGTCGACACAAAACCGACCGTTATCGCCCCATCTGGAGGTTTACAGGCTTCCTTTAACCGGGCTAATTTCTATCACCCACCGAATGACGGGGGTCGCCTTGTCAGTTGGTACCTTGCTGTTTGCGTACTGGCTAATTGCTGCTGCATCAGGTCCTGAGTCCTATGCCACGATCAATGGATTTCTTGGTTCCTGGATAGGTAAAGTTCTGTTGTTTCTCTGGAGCTTCGCTTTTTATTTCCACTTTTGCAACGGAATTCGTCATCTATTCTGGGATGCTGGCAAAGGATTCGACAAGGAAGTCGTTGAAAAAACAGCAAAAGCAGTATTAATAACATCCGTAGTACTTACTGTACTGACATGGATCATTATTCTCGCAGGAGGAGGATCATGAGCTTGCAAACACCCCTTAAAAGAGCAATTGGCCTCGGATCAGCAAAAGAAGGTGTCCATCACTGGAAGGCACAAAGGTTGACGGCAATCGTCATGATCCCACTCAGTTTATGGTTTGTCTGTAATGTAGCCAGCCTTGCCGGTGGTGAATATGCTGACTTGGTCACCTGGATCAAGCAACCCTTCAGTGCGGCACTGATGCTCCTGTTATTGTTCAGCATGTTCTACCATATGGCCTTGGGCCTTCAGGTGGTCATCGAAGATTATGTCCATACAACCTGGATGAAAATTACACTTTTGCTCATAACCCAATTCGGGTCGATTCTTATCGGCCTTGCCAGTATTGTTTCCGTCTTGCTGATCGCTACAGGAGATTAAACAACCATGACCGACGAATATAAAATCATTGAACATAAATACGATGTCGTCGTGGTCGGCGCAGGCGGTGCCGGACTTCGTGCGACATTCGGTATGGCTCAAAAAGGTTTGAAGACTGCCTGTCTGACCAAGGTCTTCCCTACTCGTAGCCATACTGTCGCTGCCCAAGGAGGCATGAGCGCAGCACTCGGCAATATGGGCGAAGACAAATGGCAATGGCACATGTATGACACAGTCAAGGGCTCTGACTGGCTCGGTGATCAGGATGCAATCGAATACATGTGTCGTGAGGCAGTCCCATCTGCAATCGAGCTTGAACATTATGGGGTCCCCTTTTCCCGTACCGAGGAAGGTAAAATCTATCAACGCCCCTTTGGTGGCATGACCACCAACTTTGGAGAAGGCATTGCACAACGTACCTGTGCGGCTGCGGATCGTACCGGCCATGCCATCCTGCATACACTTTATCAGCAATCACTGAAGCACGATGCAGAATTCTTTATCGAATATTTTGCACTGGATCTGGTGATGGACGACGAAGGCGTTTGTAGAGGTGTCCTAGCATGGTGTTTGGAAGACGGTACACTTCACCTCTTCCGTGGACATGAAACTGTGCTTGCCACTGGCGGCTATGGTCGTGCCTATTTCTCCTGTACTTCCGCACATACCTGTACCGGTGATGGCAACGCCATGGTATTGCGAGCTGGTTTACCTTTACAAGATATGGAATTCATTCAGTTTCACCCTACTGGTATCTATGGAGCTGGTTGCCTGATTACTGAAGGTGTCCGTGGCGAAGGTGGCTATTTGACGAATTCAGAAGGCGAGCGATTCATGGAGCGTTATGCACCCAATGCCAAAGACTTGGCCTCTAGGGATGTGGTCAGCCGCTCTATGACCATAGAAATTCGTGAGGGACGTGGCGTTGGCAAAAACAAGGATCATATCCATTTGCATCTTGAACATCTTGGCGCAGATGTGATCAATGAACGACTGCCTGGCATCGCAGAATCTGCAGAAATCTTTGCCGGCGTTGATGTCACCAAGGAACCTATCCCCGTTATTCCTACCGTTCACTACAACATGGGTGGTATTCCCACCAACTACCATGGTGAAGTTGTTACGCTGAAAGACAAGGATCCTGATCATGTTGTGCAAGGTCTTATGGCTATTGGTGAAGCAGCTTGCGTTTCTGTACACGGAGCAAATCGACTGGGTTCCAATTCACTGCTGGATTTGGTCGTGTTTGGTCGGGCGGCAGCGATCCGGGCGGCTGAAAAGGTCACACCTGGACAATCGCATCCACCTCTGCCGAAAGACGCAGTCGATAAACTGGTTGCTCGCTTTGACAAAATCAGAAATGCCAATGGTTCACTTCCAACAGCAAAAATCCGCGACAATATGCAACGGACCATGCAAAACAACGCTGCGGTATTCCGGACCGGAGAAGTGCTTCAGGAAGGCATTGAAAAACTGAGGGAGATTTGTGAGTCATACGCAGATGTACAAGTCTCTGATCGCTCCATGATTTGGAATACCGATCTGGTCGAAACACTGGAACTCGAGAATCTGCTGCAGTGTGCAACGGTGAGTATTCATGGTGCACTGAATCGAGAAGAAAGTCGTGGGGCACACGCACGGGAAGACTTCCCAGAACGCGACGATGAAAACTGGATGAAACATACCCTTGCATCGCTTAGCGATGACTGGAATGTCAAGTTTGATTACCGTCCAGTTCATACCTATACATTGACGAATGAAGTTGAATACATCAAGCCCAAGCCTCGCGTCTATTAGGCTTGAAACAACAGAAGGAAATTAGATATGGTTGAATTTACGCTTCCACCAAATTCAAAAGTCGGTACTGGCAAGACAGTAACAGCAGCCAACAACGCACAAAGGAAGAAGATCTTCAAGATCTATCGCTGGGATCCAGATAGTGGTGAAAATCCACGCCTTGATAGTTTCGAGATCAATTTAGAAAACTGTGGTCCTATGGTTCTTGATGCCTTGTTGTATATCAAAAATGAGCTGGATCCAACTCTTACCCTGCGCCGTTCATGCCGTGAAGGAATTTGTGGTTCCTGTGCGATGAATATCGATGGACGCAATACGCTGGCATGTACGAAGGCTATTGCAGACATCGATGGAGATGTAAAAATCTACCCCTTACCCCACATGGCAGTGGTCAAGGATCTCGTCCCTGATCTGACTCACTTCTATGCTCAGTATGCCTCTATAAAACCTTGGATTCAGACAGAGAGTCCAACACCTCCGGATGATCAGGAACGACTTCAGTCAAAAGAGGATCGGGCCAAACTCGATGGGCTCTATGAATGTATTCTCTGTGCCTGCTGTTCGACGAGCTGCCCAAGTTACTGGTGGAACAGCGATCGTTATCTTGGACCAGCAGCTCTTCTCCAGGCATATCGCTGGATTGCAGACAGTCGTGATGAGGCTACTGGTGAACGTTTGGAAGCATTGGAAGATCCTTTCAAACTTTATCGTTGTCATACCATAATGAACTGTACAGATACATGTCCAAAAGGACTGAATCCAGCAAAAGCTATCGCCGAGATTAAGAAATTGCAAGTTCTCAAGGGAACTTGAAAGCGGCTTTGAGCAAATGAGTGGACTAACTTCCTATCCCTGTTTAGCTAGTAAGTATGACCGATCGTAACCGTATTCGCTGGCTCTGCCGCCGTGGGATGAAGGAACTCGATCTGGTAATCACCCGTTTTTTTGAAAACGACTACGACTCGCTGACAGAACAGGATCAGATGGCCTTCCATGAGTTTTTGAATCTTGAGGATCCTGTTATCTATTCTTGGATCTTGGGTCGTTCTCGACCAGAGAACGAAAACTACGACAGTATTATCAAAAAACTTCAGAACATGTTCGACAAACCCATTGGTTCCTGATAGTTAATGTTTGACTCTATCAAAAACTGGTTGTCCCAACATGACGAGAATTACCGGATCAAGCTCAATCGATATGATATCATCCAGGTTTCCGGCAAAGACGCAGCAGAATTCCTGCACAACCAGTTCACAAGCGATGTAAAAGGCCTTGCTGCTGACCTTTCCTCTCTAAGTGCTTGGTGTTCAATCAAGGGGCGCGTGCTCTATACGTTCCGTCTCTGGCATGATAAGCATATATTTTATATACAGATACCTTCTGCCCAGACCGAATCGTTTCTGAAACGATTACAGATGTTCATTCTGCGGGCAGACGTTCATATCGAACGAACTCATTTGAATGTGTATGGTCTCTTTGGTGAACCTTTTCCAGAGATAGCAAAAGTATTGCCGACCACTGATAATCATGTCATAGCTGAAAAAAATACTTTTTTGATAAGACTTCCCTCACCTGTAACGAAAAATCGCTTCATATTGATTACTCATGAAAAGAGTACACATCTTATCGTCGGTAATGAAAATGATAAGCACTACACACACTGGAAATTACTGGATATTCTCACTGGGATCCCTGAAGTTCTGCCTCAGACAGCCGATCGCTTTCTTCCACAAATGCTAGATCTTGAACGTCTTGGTGGACTCAGCTTTAAAAAGGGGTGTTACCCGGGCCAGGAAATCGTTGCCCGTGTCAAATACCGGGGTGAGTTGAAGAAAAAGCTCTATAAGGGCATTACAAAATCCAATCAACAACTGGAGCCCGGTGAATCACTGATTACACTAGATGATGGGAAAGAGTTTCCTGCTGGCAACATCCTCAATCTGGTACTGATTGAGGATAATCTCTACCCAATGCTAGCCGTGATCAATATCGAAGCCTCATCTGGTCACGCACTTTTTGTGAAAAGCGATCGAGAAGCCCTATTTGAAATTCTGTCTAACTGAGCCCCACCTGCCTTTGACAATCTATAATCACACATCGGGAAAATTTCCCGGTTCTGGGCTATCACTGATCAAGATATAGCATGATAAGATGCGCACTAATTAAACTCTATCTCCAGACTTATTTTATGTTAAGAAACAATAAATTAATAAAAAAGTTGCTCCTGTTTTCACTTCTCTTGATGATTCCTTTGATCGCCAGGACTGAAAAACCACTAGAGTCTGCGATTGAACTACGTCTTGAAGGACAGCAAGAAACACTGGAAACACAACGGGAAATCGATCAGCTCTCTAACCAGACCCTCGACATGGTCCAGGAATACCAACAGGTCATTGTCCAGCAAGGTGATCTTAAGGTGTATAACGATCAACTTGAAAAACTCGTTTTCAAACAACGTGAAAAACTGGATTCATTCAAGCGTCAATTACAAAATGCCAAAGAAGCACAAAGAACCATCGTCCCCATGATGTTACGAATGGTTAAGGTATTGAGCCGCTTTATACAACTCGATACACCCTTTCTCGAAAAAGAACGTTCCATGCGCATTGTTGCACTCAAAGAAATGCTGGACGATCCGGCCATTAGCGCTGCCGAGAAATACCGTAGAATTCTTGAGGCCTACCAGATCGAGGCAGATTATGGCAGAACTCTGGAATCGTATACTGGCGATATCGAAGTGAATGGAGAAAAACGTGCTGTAGACTTTTTGCGCGTCGGTCGTTTGGCCCTGCTCTACCTGACCCTGGACGGCTCCGAATGTGGATTCTGGAATAAAAAAGAAAAAAAATGGCAGCCCCTGTCTGATAATTACAATAAATCAATAGCACATGCCATACGTATCGCAAGAAAAGAGGCTCCACCTGATCTGATCATAATCCCCCTCCTCATACCAGAATCGTTTTCCATGCTCGAGAACAAAGGAGGTCAGAAATGAAAGAGAAAGGTTTGACCGTTTATGGAACTCTTTCGATTCTTCTGGTTCTGCTAATGATTTCTTCCATAGGTGCACTGGCTGTACCACAATCTCTTGATGAGTTGCTCAAAGAAGTCAAAAAGGGGCGAGCTGCTGAACAGATAGAAAATGCAGAACGGCTGAAACGCTTTCGCGAAAACCGAAGTCAACAAGCGGCCGTACTAGCAAAAGCAAGAAAAGAACTGGAACTTGAAGAGCAACGTGGAGAGCAACTTAGAAAGGAATACGAAGAGAACCTGAAAGCAATTGAGGAGCAAGAGCAAATTCTCTTTAAAGCTGCTGGTACAGTAACTGAGCTTCAAGGGATCACCCGTCAGGTGGCCCGCGAGATAAAAAATATTATCAGTAATTCCCTGGTTTCCGCAGAAAAGCCTGAACGAATAAAGCAAATCGAGGCATTGGCAAAAGCCAAGGAATTGCCTACACCAGGAGAATTACACACCCTGTGGCAGACCATTCTCGAGGAAATGGTTGAATCAGGGAAAGTTTCACAGTTCAAGACAACTGTTATCACAGCAAGTGGTGAAGAAACAGTAAAACAAGTCACACGTATAGGCACCTTTACTGCTACATCTGGAGGGCATTTCTTAAGGTTATTACCTGAATCAGGTCGGCTGATTGAACCTCAACGGCAACCACCATACCGTTTTCAGAAACTGGCTAAAGCGGTGGAAGAGAGCAAAGGAGGTGAGACACTGCCTATGGTCATTGATCCAACACGGGGTGCCATGCTTGCATTGTTGGTTCAAAAGCCCGATCTCAAGGAAAGGATCCAGCAAGGAGGGATTATCGGCTACATTATCATCACTCTCGGTATCATCGCTCTGATTATCGCCGTTGAACGATTTATCGTACTTTGGCTAACAGACAAAAGAATCCAGCGCCAAATGAAAGAAAAAACACCCGACAAGAACAATCCACTGGGCCGTATTCTCCTCGCCTATACGGAGAATCCTGGCGTCAATGCAGAAACACTGGGGCTGAAGCTGGACGAAGCAATACTGCGTGAACTTCCGCGAATCAAACGAGGTCTCAGAACCTTGGGAATCCTCGCAGCTGTCGCTCCACTTCTCGGACTGCTAGGAACCGTAACGGGTATCATTGAAACCTTTCAATCCATTACTTTATTTGGAACAGGTGATCCAAGACTGATGTCAGGAGGAATTTCCCAAGCATTGGTAACGACTGTACTTGGCCTTATTGTTGCCATACCAATCCTGTTATTGCACAGCATTCTTACCGGACGCAGCAATCAGATCGTTCAAATTCTGGATGAGAAAAGCGCGGCAATAGTCGCCAAAATTGCGGAGAAACAGGGTGTATCTTCTTGATGAAATACAAAGATTGTTTGATCATGGTGGTCCCGTTCTTACTGCCATCCTCGTGATCTCGACCATTATGTGGACTCTAATTATTGAAAGATACTTGTATTTGTATCTGGTCCACCCTGTGAAGATTAAAACATATGTTGATTTCTGGTCGAAACGAACGGATCACTCATCCTGGATTGCTCGTAAACAACGCGAAGGTGTAATTGGGGATATCAGCCTCAACCTGAAAAAAAATCTTACGGTTATCCAGACACTGGTAGCCGTGCTGCCACTCCTCGGTCTACTAGGAACAGTCACAGGAATGATCTCCACTTTTGATGTTATGATGAAATTTGGTACCGGCAATGCCAGAGGAATGGCCGCGGGTATCTCCGAAGCCCTGATCACAACGGCGGCAGGACTTGTGACCTCACTTTCTGGACTCTATTTCAGTTCCCAATTACAGGCGCGTGCAGAAACTGAGATGCACCGAATTACCGATTTGCTGATTTAAAGAAAATAATGAGACGTTCACATACTGAAGAAGCCAATACCAATGCTGAAGTCAATCTGACACCCCTGATTGACATGGTCTTCATCTTGTTGATCTTTTTCATCGTCACCTCTTCTTTCGTAAAGGAATCCGGGATCGAGGTTAATCGCCCCAGCGCCCAGACAGCTGAACGTCAGGAACGAGGAAACATCATTATTGCCGCAAATGCCAAAGGCGAAGTCTGGATCGACAAGCATCAGGTTGATATTCATACACTCAGAGCACATGTAGAGCGCCTACGTGCCGAAAATCCGGAAGGATCGGTTGTGATCATGGCAGATGAAAAGTCTCAGACCGGTTTACTCGTTCAGATCATGGATCAGGTCCGCCTTGCTGGTGTCTCCAACGTTTCTATTGCCGCTACGACGGTATCGGGCACAGAGTGAAGTTAGCAATCAGTATAATTCTCGCGATTATCATTAACTTATTTCTGTTTCTAGCGATACAGAAACTTGTCCAGCCTGATCATTCTGCTTTCGAACTGCCTGAATTGATCACCACGGTTAATTTTATACGCCTGAAAAAAGAGAACAAAGAACCTGAGCCCAAGCTGCACGAGATCCTGCCGGAGAAGCCTAAACCACCAAAGAAGCCACCTCCACCGAAACAGGAGATCCCAGATCCGGAAAAACCAAAGCCAAAAAAAATAAAACCACCAGCACCTGAGGTAAAACCACTTCTGAAAATCACAGGTGGACCACATCTGGGCAAGTATCTGAAAAAACCAAGACCAAAGAAGGTTATTCATAAAACAGCGCCTACACCAGAACCTGAACCAGTAGAGGAACCTGATGTAGCACCGGTGTCTGAACCTGTCGAAACTGTAAAGGAAACGACCGATACTGGTCCTGTTGAGCCTCAAGAGCCCGAGATTGAAACAGATGTGGTTCCAACCTATCGTAGCAAACCCAGATATCCCCCAAGGGCATTGCGTGCTGGTATCGAAGGAGTTGTTACAGTCGAATTCACGATTACACCGAAGGGTACAGTAACCGACCCCGTAATCATTAAGGCTAATCCACCGAAAATCTTCGACAAGGCCGTTTTACGTTCGATTAAACGATGGAAATTCAAACCCAAAATTGTCAATGGCAAACCGGTCTCACGGCGTGCCCGTCAGGATATCCGTTTTAATCTCAAATGATGGATGACAAGAATCCAATCTGCGTTTCGTTATTGCTCACATGCATGCTGTTTCTTTCAGCCTCTTTTGCAGCAAACAAGAATCCTTATCTGCTCACAGAAGATACTTGGAAAGCCCTTTCCAGGATCAATAAATTACTCGATACCGGTCAGCCGGAAATCGCTATTGAGAAATTGACTAAATTATTACCACAGGTGCAGGATAAGCCCTATGATGAATCTGTCGTTCAACAGACGTTGGGCTATGCCTGGAGCACGCTTGGTGATCATGAGGCAGCCATTGATGCATTCCGATCTGCCTTGAACCTTAATGCGTTGCCGCCAGATGTTACCCATGATCTGGAGTTTAATCTGGCCCAATTACTGATTTTTACAGGTAAATACAAAGAGGGGATCAAATACCTGGAACACTGGATAGAGTCTGAACAGAGTCCCTCACTGGAGGCCTTTATCCTTGCAGCAACTGCCTATTACGAAATGCGGCAATATGATAAGGCAATTCCCTATGCAAAAAATGTCCTTACACTTAAGGACAAGTACGATGAAACCTGGTATCAACTGCTCTTGGCCTGTTATCTGAAAACCAATCAATACCAACAGGCTGCATTGTTACTTGAAGACATGATCCAGATCCAGCCAGACAACCCGTCATATTGGCAGCAACTATTGGCAGTCTGGCAGCATGCAAACAATGATAAAAAGACTCTGGCAACGTATGAACTGATGCTGGCCAGAGGAATGCTGAGTAATGACGACATAAAACAATTGATCAATATGTATCTCTACCTCGATCTGCCATACAAGGCAGCCAAACTACTCGAGTCAAAGATTGCCGATGGCGAATTCCCAAAAGAATCTAGAAATTATGAATTACTCGGAAACGCATGGTTGCAGGCAAAAGAACTCGAAAAATCAGCAATGGCCTTTGTTCAGGCAGCAAAACTATCAAGTGACGGTAATCTTTACTGGCGCGCCGGACAGATCTATTTTGAGATGGAAAACTATCCCCAAGCGATTCTCTATTTAAGAAAGGCCCTCGCAAAGGGTAAACTGAAACATCATGCACAGGCGGAGTTGCTCCTGGGGATAGCCTTATTTCACCAAAAAGACTACCCTCATGCTCAAAAAGCCTTCGAGTTTGCACTCCACAATAATTCGACTCGTGATCAGGCTGAATGGTGGCTTCAGCGGATCAAGGATCTCGACGAAAAACACTCCTCGTAAATTCGACTCAAGTTTTTCCTTCAGACGGTCGAAAACTCTAGATAAGCACTGGTTGAACATTCAGTTGTCCTATTTTGGATTCAATTCGATCAGACTGTCAATGGAAAATAGGATGGAGAGCAGCACTATGGCCAAAAACATGAATGAATTATTTGATAATATTTATAAAATTCCTAAAGTACCTGAAGTTGTACGAAATCTTATCATCCAACTAAATGATCCAGATTTTGATATTGATGAGATTGTAAAAAACGTCTCCCGGGATCAGGTAATTTCGATGAAAGTTCTGCGCCTCGTAAATTCTGCTCATTTTGGACTTTCTCGCAAAATCGTCTCGATTGAAGATGCTGTCATCTTGATCGGGATGAAGCAGCTAAAAACCTTGGTTATCGCATCAGGAATTGTCTCAGCAGTGCCTGAACTGGATAATTTCGATCTCAAGACTTTCTGGTCAGATAGTTTTCGTACAGCTACCTATGCTAAATGGATTGCCGATGAAATCAATACTGATAGTGAAATGGCTTTTACTGCAGGGTTAATTAGTAATATGGGGCAGATTCTTATCCATATGGGGGCCCCTGAGACTGTGTGTGAAATTGAAAAATTCGTCAAATCTGGTGGAAGACGTACTGAAATCGAACAGACATTGCTGGGATACACTAATGCAGAAGTGTGTGCCGAGCTCTGTCGACGCTGGAAGTTCCCTGATGTCCTAATAGAGACGATCAAGCAGTGTCATGAGCCTCTTAAATTCGAAAATCCATCGACAGATGCCTGCATCATCAATATCGCTGAGTACCTTAGTGCCTGCCGCCGAGATAATCTCAGTTTAGAGGATATGATGGAAACGTTCCCTGCTGACGTCTTAATGAGACTGGGAATTGAGCGGGAAGAATTCTCCGATAAACTACCTGTCCTACTGAAATCTAATTCAGGTTTGGATTCTCTTGCCGCATGATTTGATCAGAGGTGCGTTGCATCATCGATTTCGCACCTCTCATCGAATTACCTTAATGTACTCACCAGCCGCTTCACGGCTGCTACCAACAACCAGTCGTTGTTTACTACCATCTTCGGTCTTCTCAACTAATGCAGCAATTTCAACCTTCTCTCCCCTCATAGCCTGTCCTGAGTAGGTTGGTGTAAAACAAATCAGTTGCCTGTAGACAGGATGATCCAAAAGATATATTGCAGGTGTTTCAAATGCCTGACTGGCATCACGGACTGTTGTGGTAATCGTTACATGTCCACTTTTATGAAAAACGTCATCAGAAGACATCTCTGCCTCTGTTACCAGACTTATATCGAATTTTACCCCTTGAAAGAGTGCCTTGTTATATTTTCGTCTTTCATGCCAAATATATTCTTCCAGAGAAAGACTGCAACCACGCCGATTATAGGATGAAATCCAGGCCCTGTGATCCAACGAGGCAAGTTTCCCTCTTTTGATTAGTATCTTAATCAGTTCTCGTCCAATCTCGAAACTGTCTCTGTCGTAAACGACGAGATCAAAATCAGAATTTTCATTTTCAGCACCGATTAAATAAGAACCAGTGATTCCAAGGCTTCCTCTTGAAATACCAGAATCAATCAGAAGCTTCACAAGTTGAACCAGCTTATCAATCCGTTTTTTTTTCTTGGTCTCTTTGCGTTCCAAAAGATCCTGGAGTTTTCTTCTGGGCTGATAATGAGTATAGATATTTTCGTTAGGAACCCCGTGAAGATCAGCATCAAAGCGGCGGGAATGGATGAGATAATCAGGATAATGAAGTCTGAGATAGCTATTGGCCTGATCGGTTCCAACCTTCTGCCAGCCATTTCCTCCGTTACTTCGAATATAGCGCAGAAAGCTCAGGAACCGCCCATCTTCTGGTTTGTAGGAGACGACAGCGAAAACCAATCCTTCCCTTGTTAGCAGGAAATCTTTTGGCCTGACTTCAGAAAATGTTTGTTTGATCAAAGAGCGTCAGAGAAAATCTCTATATCAGCTTTTTGTTTCAGCAAAGCGATAAAGTCCTGCCATGCTACACTATTTCGTTGTTGTACTTGGCGTTCAATGGCTTTTTTTACCGTATCATCTCCCATCGTCCATTTAATATTGGTGTCTTTTACGGCCAAGACACCAACAACGGCATAATCATATCTACCATCGGTAAAGCCATCATATACTGGTTTTCCTGCTTCTGGCCTACCCAGTCTAAAAGCTGCCCGAAGAATTGAGCGCTTGACCTGTGGATCATCTCGATTTACTGCTGACTTCACTGTCCATTCAAAACCAAACTCTTCAGCAACCTGATCACGATCCACGCCTGCTTCAAGACGCTTTAGTATTGTTTCCCCACGTTCTTCTGCCATCAATTTAGCTTTTTCATTCTGTAGAATTGTTTTGATCTCTTCCTGTACCTCACCCAGAGGTTTGACGACAGCTGGTTTATGATCAACCACTCTCAAAACGACAAGATGAGTATCCGAGATTTCGATAGGTTCACTATTTGCGCCGTTGAGAACATTAGGATTGAACGCGACTTTAATTACAGAGGGGTTCTTGGTAATCTCGTCCTTACCACCTGCACGTGTGAAATAGCCAGATTCCTTGATTTTAAGGCCAAGTGCATCAGCGGCTGGCTCCAGGGAATCAGGGTTCTCAAAAACGAGATTCTGTAATTCATCAGCTACTTCAAAATATTTCGTTTCTGCCTGTTCCTTGCGATATGTATTTTCAACAGCCTCTCTAACTTCATCGAATGATGAAGTTTTGGCTTTCTGTATTTCTACAAGCTTGATGATATGGAATCCGTGTTTCGTCCTGACAGGCTCGGTTATATCGTCGACTTTCATAGAAAAGAGCTTTTCATCGAATTCTGGATCCATCACGCCCTTCGAAATGGCACCAGTCCTGGCGACCTCATCTTCTGGTCCAAGAAGATCCTCATAATTTTGAGGGATATCATCAAATTCCACACCTGATTTGATCAGTTTATAGATCTTCTCTGCTCTCTCGCTCGCCTTTTTCACCTCTTCTGGTTTTGCATCTGGTTTCAGGGCAATCAGCACATGTTGTGCTATACGTTTCTCATCCAACGTGTATTTGTCAAGATTCGATTGATAATACTCTTTGAGTATATCATCAGTGACATCGACCTGCTTTGCGAGCGTATCAACTGACAGATCAATATATTTAATTTTTACGCTTTCTTTTGTTTTGAACTGTTCTTTATTCTGTTTGTAATATTCAATAACTTCGTCCTCAGAAAGCTGTATTTTGTCTTTAAATTGATCGGCTAAGATCTGAACAAAAACAATATCCCGCTTCTGGGTAAGTAGTCGGGCGTACTGATTTTTCTCTGTATCGGTAACAAATTCACTACCTGAGATTGCCTGGCGTAATTGATCCAGAACAAGATCTACCCGTAATTGTTCTTCAAACTCAGCAGGACTGGCATTTGATCGTAATAACTGGCGCTCATAAATAGCCTGAGAAAATTGTCCACTCTTATCCTTGAACGCATCAAGTGACTGGATCATTGATGCAAGCTGGCTGTCACTGATCCTCATGCCATTTTCATGAGCAAACTGCTTCAGTAGTTGTTGTTCGACAAGTCCGTTAATGACATCCTGTTTGAGTGCACTTTGATCCATCTGATTGAGATCAAAGCCTTCACCAAGCATGGCTTGCAAACGATTACGATAATTCTGCAATGCATTCTGATATTGTGACAACGTGATATCCACATCATTGACACTTGCCACCGTGACATTAGATGAACCACTCAAATAGGAATTGATGCCCCAGAGGGCGAATGGAATTGAAATAAAAGCGACAATCAGCCAGGCAAGCCAGCCCTGAGAATGTTCACGAATGCTCTGTAGCATGAATACATAACCTTCAGAATGAATCAAAAAAGGGCGAACCTGAATAAGGAACGCCCTGAACATAATGGCGGAGCGGACGGGACTCGAACCCGCGACCCCCGGCGTGACAGGCCGGTATTCTAACCAACTGAACTACCGCTCCAATATGTTTGTATGGTGGGTGCTGAGGGGATCGAACCCCCGACCCTCGCCTTGTAAGGGCGATGCTCTCCCAGCTGAGCTAAGCACCCGAAGGCGCGCTAGTTTAAGGCATCCTTAAGCGCTTTACCAGCCTTAAATGCAGGAACTTTGGATGCAGCTATTTTTATTGTTTCACCTGTCCGTGGATTTCGTCCTGATCGGGCTGCGCGTTCGCGAACCAGGAAAGTACCAAAGCCAAGAAGTGCGACTGTATCACCTTTTTTCAATGTTTCAGTAATGGCATCAATGACAGCGTCTACCGCACGGGTTGCTGAGGCCTTTGTCAAATCGGCTGATTCAGCAACTGCATCGATTAACTCAGATTTATTCATTATATTATCCCCTTAGATTATTGCACCAGATGTTTATCGTTATTCATTTGTTAAGAAGAACTACGCTGCCAGTCAGGGCTGCAAGCGAGCGGAATTTATACCAACTGCCCCGGTATTCGTCAACCCACAAGGCTGAAAAAATCCCGGGAAAAGTGTTTGCTAACATTCAGTTAATATGCTTGCTCGCTGTTTGAATAAAAATTATCTTTTCAGAATCAAATGATAAGCTAAGACTCATCATTTCATCTATCAAATGATAGAGCAGAAAGTGCTCTCATGGGAAACGTAAAGACTTTATTTGCCGAAACTAGTTCTAGGTATACAGTCTCCTGTTTGAAAAGCATGGAGCATCGTTCAATGCGTTCTCAGCACACCCTTTCCTTTATTCGTTTCCGTCTTCTCCTTAACAACCTTTTCCTTGGAACCCTCTTCCTGTAGCAAGGGCTCGGGTATGGATTGTAATGCAATCTGAAAGACTTCATCAATCCATTTCACAGGTTTGATTGTAATGTTTTGTTTTATGTTTTCCGGAATCTCTGCAAGATCGCGTTCATTTTCCTGCGGAATGATTACAGTTTCTATTCCACCACGAAGAGCAGCCAATAGCTTTTCTTTCAGACCACCGATGGGGAGAACCTCTCCGCGAAGAGTAATTTCACCGGTCATGGCAACACTTGCCTTGACTGGAATCCCGGTTAGTGATGAAACCAGAGAAGTGCACATGCCAACACCGGCACTCGGTCCATCTTTCGGTGTAGCACCTTCCGGAACATGAAAATGAATGTCGTTTTCAGAGTAGAAGTCAGGTTTGATACCAAGAGATTCAGAACGGCTCCTTATGACTGTTACAGCAGCCTTGATCGATTCCTGCATTATTTCCCCAAGCTGACCGGTAAAGGTCTCCTTGCCTTTACCAGGTACAACGATGGATTCGATTGTAAGCAGTTCTCCACCGACCTCAGTCCATGCCAAACCAGTTACCTGACCAATTCGATCCTGTTCTTCGGCTTTACCATAACGAAAACGTCTGACACCAAGATATTTTTCCAAGTTTCTTGAGTTGATCGAAACCTTCTTCGCTTTGCTATTTTTTTCGGTCAGGATTTGTTTAACGACTTTACGGCAGATCTTGGCTATCTCCCTCTCCAAAGAGCGAACACCTGCCTCACGTGTGTAATAACGAACGATATCCCTAATCGCATTTTCGGAAATAGTAATTTCACTTTTATCAAGACCATTATTCTTGATCTGTTTAGGGATCAGGTACTTGATCGCAATATTGACCTTTTCATCTTCTGTGTAACCGGAGATCCGAATGACTTCCATACGATCGAGCAAAGGTGAGGAGATGTTGAGGCTGTTTGCTGTCGTAACAAACATTACTTCGGAAAGGTCATAATCCACTTCCAGATAATGATCGTTAAATGTGCTGTTCTGCTCAGGATCAAGAACTTCAAGAAGCGCAGATGCCGGATCTCCACGGAAATCTGCAGCCATTTTGTCTATTTCGTCTAGCAACACAAGGGGATTACGTGTGCCGACCTTAGACATATTCTGGATAATTTTGCCTGGCATTGCTCCCACATAGGTACGGCGGTGACCGCGAATTTCGGCTTCATCGCGCATACCACCCAAAGACATCCTGACAAATTTCCGGTTTGTCGCTCGTGCAATTGATCGCCCAAGTGAAGTTTTGCCTACACCAGGAGGGCCTACAAGGCAAAGAATCGGACCTTTTAGTTTTTTTACACGTTGCTGTACAGCAAGATATTCGATAATTCTTTCCTTGACCTTTTCAAGACCGTAATGATCTTCTTCAAGGATAGCTTCTGCCTTTTCAATATTCCTGCTTATTTTATTGCGTTTTTTCCACGGCAGGCTAATCAGCCAATCAATATAGTTCCGTACCACGGTCGCTTCAGCTGACATAGGGGACATCATTTTCAATTTATTGAGTTCAGAAGTTGCTTTCTCTTTTGCTTCTTTACTCATGCCCGCCTTTTCGATCTTCCTTTCAAGCTCGTCAAAGTCGTTACCACCCTCTTCCAGTTCTCCGAGTTCTTTCTGAATCGCTTTCATTTGTTCATTCAGATAATACTCACGCTGGCTCTTTTCCATTTGACGCTTCACCCGGCCACGTAACCGTTTCTCGACCTGGAGCAGATCTATCTCCGCTTCCATCAGACCAATCAGGTGTTCCAGACGTTTTGCAACATCTGTGATTTCGAGCACTTCCTGCTTGTCTTCGAGCTTGATCGACATATGTGCAGCAACCGTATCGGCCATACGATCGGGTTCATCTATACTACTCAGCGATGAGATAATCTCAGGCGGGATTTTTTTGTTTAGTTTAACATATTGATCAAACTGGGAGATGACTGAGCGCATGATCGCTTCGATTTCCCGATTATCAGTAGCGATTGGCTCCATTGGTTCTACGGTAACTGCAACTAATTCACCTCTTTCATCCATTTCGAGCAGTCGTGCTCTCTGTTCTCCCTCAACGAGCACCTTGATTGTCCCATCCGGTAATTTGAGTAGTTGCAGTATGTTGGCAAGGGTGCCAACATGGTAGATATCGTCTATCCCCGGGTCATCTTCGCCCGCATTCTTCTGCGCCGAGAGGAAGATTTGCTTGTTTGTCTCCATGGCCATTTCTAGTGCTTTGACGGATCGTTCACGTCCGACAAATAGTGGAATGACCATATAGGGAAAGACCACTACATCTCTGAGTGGAAGAAGGGGTACTGTTTGTTTGCTGTTGTCTTTAATATCGATGTTATTCACCTGTATTTGGCCGGTGTATCAATTTATTCCGAAGCCGCTTTTGGCAAATCAGAATCCTCATAAATCAGTATGGGTTTTGTCTCGCCCGTGATTACGGTTTCGTCAATAACGACTTTGCTGACATTTTCCATGGATGGGATATCGTACATGGTTTCGAGCAGGTTTTGTTCAATGATTGATCGCAGACCACGTGCACCCGTTTTGCGTTCGAGGGCCTTCTTGGCAACTTCCAGCAAGGCTTCCTTGCGAAATTCAAGTTCTACGCCTTCCATTTCGAAAAGTTTGGAATACTGTTTTGTCAGCGAATTCTTGGGTTCGACAAGAATTTCAACCAGTTGTTCCTCATCGAGCTCTTCGAGTGTGGCAATGACCGGCAGACGACCGACAAATTCCGGGATCAAACCATATTTAATCAGATCCTCTGGTTCGACATCATTCAAAAGTTCGCCCACGCTGCGGCTCTCATCCTTGCTTTTCACCTCGGCTGAGAAACCGATACCACCTTTTTCGGAACGATCACGTATGATCTTGTCGAGACCCGCAAAGGCACCACCACAGATAAACAAAATATTGGCCGTATTGACCTGGAGGAACTCCTGCTGAGGGTGTTTCCGGCCACCTTGTGGTGGGACAGAAGCAACAGTTCCCTCGATCAACTTCAGAAGAGCCTGCTGTACACCTTCGCCTGAGACATCACGGGTGATGGAAGGGTTATCCGATTTTCGTGAGATCTTGTCGATTTCATCGATATAGACAATGCCTCTCTGGGCCTTATCTACATCATAATCACACTTTTGCAGGAGTTTCTGGATAATGTTCTCGACATCCTCACCAACGTATCCTGCTTCGGTTAGTGTTGTCGCATCTGCCATGGTAAAAGGTACGTTCAACATTCTTGCCAGGGTTTCTGCGAGCAGTGTTTTGCCGCTACCGGTCGGACCAATTAGAAGAACGTTACTCTTGGAGAGTTCGACGTCGTCGTTTTTGACATCACTCTCAAGGCGCTTGTAATGGTTATAAACAGCAACTGATAGAATCTTCTTCGCCTGTTCCTGACCGATCACATATTCATCAAGCAGTTCTTTGATCTCATGTGGCGTTGGCAATTTACCTTCTGAACCACCGCCAGATTTCTCCTGAATCTCTTCCTTGATGATGTCGTTGCAGAGATCGACACACTCATCACAGATAAAGACAGAAGGACCTGCGATCAGTTTTCTGACTTCATGCTGGCTCTTGCCGCAAAATGAACAATACAGCAATCGATCGCCGTCGTTTCCATCATTCTGTTTTTCGTCGCTCATACGTTACCTCTATAGCTGTGCAGGTAAAATCATATCACCATCATTCAATGGTGGACAATTCGTTTCAGGCCTCTTCGGCCAACTGTTTGCGGCTCTCAAGAACCGTATCAATCAAGCCATATTCAGCTGCTTCAGCAGCACTCATGAAATTATCTCTTTCTGTATCTTGCTGAATCTTTTCTATCGGCTGACCTGTATGGGAAGCCATTATCCGGTTCAGGTTTTCACGCATTTTCAGGATCTCCCGAGCATGGATATCAACATCCGTAGCCTGACCCTGGAATCCACCCAGTGGTTGATGAATCATGATTCTTGAATGAGGCAAGGCATAACGCTTGCCCGCAGCACCGCCGGTCAGCAGCAAAGCACCCATGCTGGCTGCTTGACCAACACACATTGTACTGACATCTGCCTTAATGAACTGCATGGTGTCATAAATAGCCATTCCTGCTGTAACAACACCGCCTGGTGAATTGATATAGAAATGGATATCCTTGTCGGGATTTTCTGACTCCAGAAACAGCATCTGGGCAACGATCAGGTTGGCGACCTGATCTTCGACTGGACCAATGAGAAAGATAACCCGCTCCTTCAGTAGTCTGGAATAAATATCGTAGGAGCGTTCACCTCGGGAAGTCTGCTCTACGACCATTGGGATCAAATTCAGCGCCTTGGTCATATTTTCCTGACTGCTTTGTGTTACGGGTTCAATAACTGACATTAATCGTTTACCTCTTTGTGTTCTATATCAAGTCTCAGCAGACTCTGGATTCATCAGAGTATCAAATGTTACCGGATCAGGAGTGACTTTTGCCCGCTCCGCAATCCAGTTAACGACTTCCTCTTCAAGCACCATACTCTGTATATCGGCAAGTCGACCCTGATCTTCATAATACCACTGTACCAAGGCCGCAGGATCCTGATAATTGGCAGCAATTGTTTCAATCATTGTTCTAACCTTGCCTGGATCTGCTTTCAAATCATTCGATTTGATTATCTCAGACATAAGCAATCCTAGTGCCACCCTCTTCTTCGCTTCTTCTCTGAATGTCTCTTTATCAAGAGAATCCAGTTGATCAGCTGGCAAACCCTGTTGTGTCAGCCGTTGTTTGGCCGATTCCAACAGTTGTTCTGTTTCCTGATCAACAAGTGATTGAGGCAAATCAAGCGGGTTGGCTTCATACAAAGCATTCAATACCCGGGATTTGGCCTGATTCTTGACACGTTGGTCACATTCCCTTTCCATGTTTTCTCGTATATTGGCCTTGAAAGCATCCAAGCCTCCCTCTTCGACGCCAAACTGTTTGAAAAATTCATCATTTAGTTCTGGCAATTCCGGTTCAGAGACTTTGTTGATCTTGACGTCGAATCGAACCTCCTTGCCGGCCAACGCCTCGTTCATATAGTTCTCAGGGAATTTCAGATCTAGACTGACTTCATCCCCGGCTTTTGCCCCAATCAGCCCTTCCTCAAAGCCATCAATAAGACGGTTAGACCCGAGAACCAGTTCAAACCCTTCGGCTTCCCCACCTTCAAACTTGTCGTTATCAATATATCCGGTGAAATCAATAGTTACCTGATCGCCCTCCTGAGCCTTTCGATCAACATCTTTCCAGTTAGACCTTTGCGATCGTAATGACTCCACCATTTTCTCCACATCGGTATCGGTCACTTCACATGTCGGCAAACTGACCTCAAGTTGTTCAACCGGGTTCAAGCTCACTTCCGGGTAAATCTCGATCGTTGCTGAATAGGACAGGCCCTTTCCCTCTATCTCTTCCTGTTCAATTACAGGATCGCTCGCAGGTCTTAGTTTTTCTCTTTCTAGTGCTTCAATATAGGTATCCCGCATAACTTCACCAAGAACCTCCTGGCGGATTTGTTGTCCATAGCGCTGCTGGATGATCTTGACGGGAACCTTGCCTTGACGGAAACCATCGATCCGAGCGGTTTTGGATAATGATTGAAGACGGTTCCGGATCTCGTCCTCGATTCGATCTTCGGGTACGCTTACCCGTATGCGGCGTTCTAACGCCCCTGTAGATTCAACAGAAACCTGCATTTGATTATTGCCTCTTGATTAAGTGATTTCACTGGAAGGATTGGGATTGGTGCGAAAGGAGAGACTCGAACTCTCACGGGCTACCCCACTGGAACCTAAATCCAGCGCGTCTACCAATTCCGCCACTTTCGCACGTTCCGGTTTTGCTCTTTTCAACTCCAATTGTATGCAATTCACCATTCATTCCAAAGGAAAAGGCTTGGAGTTTAAGGTTGACACTTCGTACTATCCCACCCTGTGCTCAATATACTATTATAGTGTGCAGCCACAGCACATGAAAGCCTGAAAGTCGTTCTTTTTGTTTTCCCACTCACTTAACTTTTACTTCTCATTCGGTTAGAGTTCCCGCCTTAAATCATCATCTCAACATCCCATAAGACAGATATGGCACTGATAGTACAAAAATACGGTGGCACTTCGGTTGGAAGCATAGAGCGTATCAATGCGGTAGCAGACCGGATTATCGAATATAAAGAACAGGGCAATGACCTTGTGGTTGCCGTTTCTGCAATGAGTGGAGAAACCAATCGCCTGATTGCACTGGCTGAAGCGATCAAACCAAACCCAAAAGGCCGAGAACTCGATGTTCTTCTATCCACAGGTGAACAGGTCACCATTGCCCTGTTATCCATGGCTCTTGAAACACGAGGTTATCCAGCCCGTTCCTATACCGGAGGACAGGTCAGGATCTTGACGGATTCCATGCATAACAAGGCCAGAATACTGAACATCGATGAAGACAAAATTAAATCTGATCTCGCAAAGGGTCGAGTTGTTGTCGTCGCAGGCTTCCAAGGTGTAGATGAAGACGGCAATATCACCACACTGGGACGAGGAGGTTCGGACACCACAGCTGTCGCTCTGGCTGCAGCACTGAAAGCCGATGAATGTCAGATCTATACCGATGTTGACGGTGTTTATACCACCGATCCCCGGATCGTATCCAAGGCAAGACGACTTGAAGCAGTAACTTATGAAGAAATGCTAGAAATGTCCAGCCTTGGAGCAAAGGTACTGCAGATCCGATCTGTCGAATTCGCACAGAAATATAACGTTCCCCTTCGCGTTCTTTCATCTTTCCAGGAAGGAGAAGGTACGCTGATAACTTCCGAGGATAATATTATGGAACAAGTCCAGATATCAGGCATAACCGCCAATCGTGATGAAGCTAAGGTAACCCTGCTGGGTGTGCCGGACAAGCCCGGCGTTGCAGTCGCGATTCTCGGCCCTGTTGCAGATGCCGGAATCGAAGTAGATATGATCATCCAAAATGTCGGCGCGGATGGCACTACAGATTTCACCTTCACTGTCCACCGTAATGATTACAATCAGACCATGGAAATCCTGAATCAGGTCAAAAAAGACCTGAATGCCCGGGCTGTTGAAGGTGATGACAAAATCGTCAAAGTCTCTGTTGTCGGTATTGGAATGCGCTCACATGCAGGTATCGCCAGCAAGATGTTCAGTGCACTCTCTGAAGAGGGAATTAACATTCAGATGATATCCACATCTGAAATCAAGATATCGGTTGTGGTGGAAGAAAAATATCTGGAACTCAGCGTCAGATCGCTCCACTCAGCTTTTGGACTAGACGAAGAGGAAAACACGGTTAATACTTAGTGAAAGCCTGAGTGAAGCCAGTTTCCCCATTGCTTGGAAAACTGCATTATTCATCATCGCCCGTAACTTATTGATGAATAGAGAAAAAAAACAATATTCGCTTTAAATTTAAATCTGGTTTAGAAACAGGGATGGAAAAACCATCTATACCATTGAGCCTGACGCAGGTTAAGTCAACTAGAACTTATTTTTGACAACACGAAACTGTAATCAGACAACAACGGTTGATAGTTAAAAAAACGTTACGGAAAAGTTACGTTGGTATATAATGCGTTCTGTCGCGTCTCAACATAAACGGATAATTATAAAAGAACGACCATAAAAAGGAGCTATAACCAAATGCTTATATTGACAAGGCGAGTGGGCGAAGCATTGATGATTGGTGATGACGTCACCATAACCGTGCTGGGCGTCAAGGGGAATCAAGTTAGATTAGGTGTCAATGCACCACGTGAAGTCGCTGTGCATAGAGAGGAAATATATCAGCGAATCCAGGATGAAAAAGATGATTCCGAGGGAAGTCCTGTCGCTGGCACTACTTCTGAATAATTTTCAGAATACCAACGGATCATCAAAATTTAGTTTATAACCCTTTACCAAACTATTTCAGACAAGGTATCCTACGCACCTTGTGGAGAGATGGCCGAGCGGCTGAAGGCGCTCCCCTGCTAAGGGAGTATACGGTTTATCCCGTATCGAGGGTTCGAATCCCTCTCTCTCCGCCATAGTTTGATTTGATAATAATTCTTGACTCAAGTATTTCAGTGTCTAGAATACACCCCCTTGCCGGAGCGCCCGTAGCTCAGCTGGATAGAGTACCTGGCTACGAACCAGGTGGTCGGAGGTTCGAATCCTTCCGGGCGCGCCATTTTCCCTGCCATTTTGCAATATAACCGAACTCTCTTGTACAGCCTTCTCTTATTGATTTACGTCTCATCTCCATGTTCGTGGTATAGTTCTGGTGGCTTTTACTATTGAAATCGGGTGATTTTCAAGATGTCTTTACAAATCAAACGAAAATCTGGCTTTTCACTGATCGAGCTTCTTGTCGTCCTTGTGATTTTGGGCCTGCTAGCCGCCGTTGTTGCTCCCAATGTGATGAACAAGATTGGTGGTGCAAAATCCAAAACTGCACGCCTGCAAATCGAGTCTCTGGGTGCTGCTTTGGATGATTTTGCTCTTGAAACTGGCCGCTACCCAAACACTGAAGAGGGACTTAAAGCATTGGTGGAGGATCCAGGAATCCCAGGCTGGAATGGCCCTTATCTCAAGAAAAAGACCGTACCTATGGATCCTTGGGGAAACACCTATCACTACAAGGCACCTGGCGATCATGGGCCCTATGATCTTTATTCCTATGGTGCCGACAACGCCCCTGGTGGTGAGAAAGAAAATGCGGATATTAACAGCTGGGAATAAACCGTTGTTTTAAACCTATGCCTTTTTATCTATCCGTACAGGACAAAAACAAGGGCTTTTCATTAATCGAGTTACTGATCGTCCTTGTCATCATTGGTTTTATGGTTGTATTGATTCCTCCTCGGCTCTCTGCTTTGATGGAAACCATCCAAATCAAGTCCGCTGCCCGAAATCTTGTCTCTGCCTTACGACAAACACGAAATGCAGCCATAACCACTCAAAAGGAGCATGTCTTAAGGCTTGATTTGGCAAACAAGACTTATTCTTTCAAACGCAAAAATATGAAAAAATTGCCGGAAAAATTACAGATCAATCTGTATACTGCCCGTACTGAACAAATTTCTGATCAGGTTGGTGCCATTCGATTTTACCCGGATGGGTCATCTACGGGGGGGCGAATCCGGCTGAAAATGGGAAAACAGACACGCTATATCGATATCAATTGGCTGACCGGGAAAGTGGCTTTGCTTGAAAACATACATCCTGAAGAATGGATATCAGGTGGGGATGGTTTTACGACGATTAACTGATCCGTTACATGATCAACAAAATTATCAACAACACTGAATCATCTTTTTTGATCCCCTGTTTCCTGCTAGCGACCCTGCTCTTTTTGACTGGCTGTGAGAAACTGGTCAAACACGGTCCGGTTGCTCCCGAAGTTGATAAACTCATCAAATCAACGGATCAACCGGTAAAAAAAGAGACTTACAAAAAGTCTCCCCCCGAATCGGTACGGCCGGCAGCAGAAACTGTAGAGAAACAGCCCGAATTTTATCCGGGCAACGGAGTTTTTATTGGCCATTCCCATCACACGGGCGAATCCGGATCTCATACGCGTACTTCAAAAGGAGATATTACGCTCAACTTTCAGGACACAGATATCCATGAAGTTACCAAAGTCATACTGGGTGACTTGCTGAAAAAGAACTATGCCATCGATCCGGCAGTTGTCGGCACCGTGAATATTCAAACAAGCAATCCCCTCACACGAGAGGATCTGATGCCTGTACTACAAAAACTGTTACAAATGGTTGGGGCAACAATGCTGGATGATGGTAACCTGATTAAGGTTGTACCTGCTTCCTCTGCTGCACTTTCTTCCCTTCCTCCCGGAATTGGTCGCCACATTGCATCTGGTAAAGATGGATTCCATACGCAAATCATGCCACTTCGCTATGTCGGAGCAGAAGAGATCAGCAAGATTCTCAAACCATTTAGCAAGGATACGGTGATACAGACCGATCCACAAAGAAATCTGATCATACTTTCAGGTTCTCAATCCGATCTACGCCGACTGGTTGAAACAGTTCAACTGTTTGATGTGGACTGGCTGAGAGGCATGTCACTTGCGATTGTCCCTGTAAATCATGCAGAGGCAACAGATATTCTCCATGAGCTGGATGAGCTATTTGGAAAATCATCCGGCAGTCCCATGGCAGAAACCGTTCGTTTCGTAGCGCTTGAGAGGTTGAATTCGATCATTGTTGTTAGTAGACAACCGCGTTATCTCAGAGAAATGAGTGAATGGATCAGAAGGCTTGACCGATCAGGTGATGTTGCTGGTCAGAAACTCTATGTTTATCAGGTACAGAATACCCGTGCTGAAGATCTTGCGAAGATCCTCAACAATATCTTTTCTAACCAGGGTGGTTCAACTCACCAGATCCCTGATGCTCAGGTTGCACCTGGTCTAGAGCCAGTCGTGATGGGAGATAATGAAAACGATAACCAGAAAACAGAGAAAAGCAAGCAACACAAAAATACAGAAACAAGCAGCAAATCCAGCGTCGTCGTTGGTGGTAGTGGTGTATCTCTGCCGGCTTCCAATGCGATAAAGATCATTGCCGATGATACAAATAACGCACTTCTAATCCTGGCTACCAGTACCGATTACGATATGGTCGAAAGTGCACTGAAAAAACTCGATATTACCCCACTTCAGGTACTGATCGAAGCCAGTATTATCGAAGTATCTCTGACAGATGATCTCTCCTATGGCCTGGAGTGGTTTTTCAAGACTGAAAGCGGTATCGGTAACAAAAACGGTAAGGCAACACTCGATCTCGGTGAAGCAGGGCTCAAGGCACTCGCACCCGGCTTTTCCTATGCTATTGTTGATGCTGCAGATACCGTGAGAGCTGTACTCAATACCTTAGCTAGTGAATCCAAGGTCAAGGTGCTTTCTTCACCTTCATTGATGGTACTGGATAATCATACTGCATCCATCAATGTGGGTGATCAAGTGCCTATCCCAACGCGCCGATCGGTGAGCAACCTCGATCCCCAGGCACCTACGGTTAATGAAATCGAATACCGAGATACGGGTGTTCTGCTGACGATTACCCCTCGGGTGAATGAAAATGGGCTGATTATCATGGAGGTCAAGCAGGAAGTTTCCGATGTCTCCAAAAGCAAAAGTATTGGTGTGGATGCACCAATCATTAACCAGCGGAGTATTGAAAGCACGATTGCAGTCAACAGTGGAAATACAATTGTTCTGGGCGGTTTGATCAGGGACAACAGAACAGATACAGAGAGTGGGATCCCCGGACTGAAAGATGTTCCTCTTGCTGGTGCCCTTTTCCGTCAGAAATCAAATGAACTCCGACGAACAGAGCTGGTGGTCCTCCTGACCCCACGAGCAATCCACAACGAAAATGATGCTTGGGAAGTCACCAATGAGTTCAAGCATAAACTCCAGGATCTTCACCGACAAATAAAAGAAGAAGAGCCATTTCTTCAAAAAACAGGTCAGATCGAACAAAATCCGTGATCAAAAATTGTCCTTCAGTCTGCGGATCTGTGCAAACACCTCCTCATCTGAAGCATCCATCATATCCAACATTTTTCTTATCGCTAGACTGTGGGGACGAAGGAATGGATTGGTCTTTTTCTCCAACCCTAATGTGGTTGGAACTGTTGCCCTACCCTGACTTCGCAGCTGATCCACTTCTTTACATCGCAGCTGGAGATCCTGATTTTCCGGATCTATAGTGAGAGCAAATCTTGCATTCTCCTGAGTATATTCATGTGCACAATAGATCAACGTTTCATCCGGCCAATGCTTGATTTTTTGTAATGAATTCCACATTTGATTTGGTGTGCCCTCAAACAGCCTGCCACATCCCAGAGAAAACAGGGTATCTCCAACAAAACTCACGTTTTCTACCGGGAAACGATAGACAATATGCCCAAGCGTGTGACCTGGTGTTTCCTGAACCAGTACCGGTTGATTACCAAACATGAACTGATCCCCTTCGCCCACCTGAATATCGATACCAGGAATACGATGTGCATCCTTGGCCGATCCGATGATGGTACAACCTGAAAGCGATTTAAGTTCCAAATTTCCACCTGCATGATCCCAATGATGATGAGTATTCAGAATATGTGTCAGAGACCACCCTTTATCCTGTAATATTTGCTGAATAACCACAGGATCAGGTGAATCCACAGTCACCGTGAGATTCTCTTCCGAATCATGAATCAGGTAACCATAGTTATCCTCAAGGCAGGGGAATTGAATGATCTCGATCGTCATTTAAACCTCCAGACATTATATTGAAAGGGATGATGCTGATTCTGCAAAATGCTATGCTTGCACTTATGATTAAACTGGTTTTCTGATTCATGGCTGAAAAAACCACCTTGTTAATTGTTGACGATGATCAGGATATCCATGACCTTATCACTCGTTTTCTGTCAGATAAGGAATACATCCCTCTGCATGCCTACAACGGCCAAGCGGCTATCGACATGCTCGACAGAGTCGAGCCTGATTTGATCATACTCGATGTCATCATGCCAGGTCTTGACGGTTTTGAGACCTGTCTCAGGATCAGGCAGTCGGAGATTGGAGAGTATATTCCCATTATCGTTATGACCGCCAATGACGATGCAGATTCAATCAACCGGGCTTATGAGTCCGGCGCTACAGATTTCATTACAAAACCATTTAACCCAGTACTACTGAGTCACAAGATCCGCTTTCTTATGAAAGCAAAAGAGACCGCCGATCAACTTCGGGAAACACAACACCGACTTGAAACAGCACAGCGAATTGCAAAACTGGGTCACTGGGAATGGGTATTGAATAATAACAAACTGTGCTGGTCTGCGGAGATCTGTCAGATTATGGGATATCCGGCTAGTAAGACGTCAGCCAGATGCGAAGAAGTACTCTCCCGTTTCCACCCGGAAGAGATTGAACGAGTACGTAATACCGTCAAAAGGGCATTAAAAGAAAAAAAACCTTTCAATATCGAACTCCGATTGCTCTTACCAGACAAAACGAGCAGAACGGTACAACTCGATGCGGAAGTTTTCTGCGATGATAAAGGTCATGCAGAGAAAGTGGTAGGAACCCTGCAGGATATTACCAGACGCAAAAAAACCGAGGACAAAATCAAAACACTGGCCTATTACAACAAGGTCACAGGTTTGCCAAACCGGACACTGCTCAAACGCCTCCTTAACAAATACCTGAAAAACTCCCGATCTGGTCAGAATATGGCCGTGTTAACGATTACATTGGACAGGTTCAAACTGATTACCGATTCCTATGGTCATGCCTTTGGGGAAAATCTGATCAGAAAAGTTGCCATACGATTGATTCGTTCTCTCAAGGACTCTCCCTACCTCACCTCCAGTATTATTGGTGAGACACACGACGGGACATGCCAGGAGAAACCTCTTACCATCGCCCATTGTGATGGCAATGAATTTGTCGTTATCCTGCCTCATCTCAAGGAAGCTGATGATGCCGCCATAGTCGCCAGAAACATCAACAGGGCCCTGGCAATACCCTACCGGATATCCGATCAGGAGATTCGCACTACCGTGAGCATTGGTATCAGCATCTATCCCGCCGATGGCAAATCTACTGATCTCTTGTTGAAAAATAGTGCAACGGCACTCTACCACGCAAAACGCAAAGGTGGTGATGGTTACAAGTTCTACACCGAAAAAATGAATACCAAAGCGTTTGAACGTTTGACCCTTGAAACCAGCTTACGCAAGGCAATCGATGAAAAAGAGTTTGTGTTGTTTTATCAGCCCAAAATCACACTTTCCAATCTCCGTCTGGTAGGAATGGAAACCCTACTGCGCTGGGAACATCCAGAACTGGGGACGATTTCGCCAGACGAATTCATCAATATCATTGAGAAAACAGGACTTATCATCCAACTGGGTGAACGTATCATCGAGTCGGCCTGTATGCAGCTCAGAGAGTGGATAGAGCTGGGATACAGACCAATCCCGATAGCGATCAATCTCTCTCCTGTCCAGCTTAGACAGAAGGATTTTCACCTTCGACTCTCAAAGATTCTTAAACGTACCGGTGTCAAGCCCCAGTTGATCGAACTCGAAATTACAGAAAGTACATTGATGAACAATATGGACAGAACAATCAACATGCTGAAAAAGTTGCGCCTGCTGGGCACACGAATTTCCATCGATGATTTTGGCACAGGGTATTCCTCCCTCACTTATCTGAAACATTTTCCAGTCAATACCTTGAAAATCGATCGAAGCTTCATCAAGAATGTGACTACCGATCCTGACGATTCAGCGATTGTGAAAGGTGTCATTGCTTTGGCTCACAGCCTACAGCTGGATGTGATTGCAGAAGGTATTGAAGATAAGGAACAACTTGAATTTCTCAAGGAAGCCGAGTGTGATTATGGACAAGGATACTACTTCAGCAAACCTCTGGATAAGGAAAGTTTTACTCGTCTCTTCTTGCAAAATTCCAATAGCGGAAATTCAAAATCCAATGAACAAGTTGCAGACTTTTAAACCATGAACGACAACAACGAACAAGAGTCATTACTGGAATTCCCCTGCGAGTTTCATATCAAGGCGGTCGGCTTGGATGAAAACGATTTCGACCAACTTGTCGCCGAGATTATCGCCAGGCATGTCGATGATCTTGCAGAAGGTGCGATAAAGACGCGCACCAGCAGCAACGGCAAATACCTTTCTGTTACAGTAACCATCAATGCAAAAAATAAAGCACAACTGGATGCAATCTACGTCGATCTAAGTGCACATGATCGTGTCATGATGGCCCTGTGAAACTTATCGTCAGAAACCTCGGCACTGTTGACTATGAACAGGCATGGAAAGCCATGCGTGAATATACGGATTTGCGCAATAAAAACTCAGACGATCAGATCTGGTTGCTGCAACATCCTTCTGTCTACACGCTCGGCCAGGCAGGTAAACCCGAACATCTTCACGATGCGGGTTCAATACCCGTAATCAAGTGTGATCGTGGCGGTCAAATCACCTACCATGGTCCAGGTCAGCTCATCTGTTACGTCTTGCTCGATTTGAGACGTTTGAAGCTGACCATCAAGCAACTCATTTTTACCCTTGAACAGACTGTGATCGATCTTCTGAGATATTACGGAATCGATGCACAACGTCGAGAAAAGGCTCCGGGAATTTACGTCAATGACAAAAAGATTGCATCTCTTGGCTTGCGAGTACGTAATGGATGCACCTATCATGGCTTGTCACTAAACGTGAATATGGATCTTAAACCCTTTAACCAAATCGACCCTTGCGGTTATTCGGGTATGGAAATGACACAACTTTCTGAATTGGGAGTAACAGATTCAACTGATGTAATTGCCAATGGATTAATCAATATTATTACCGCACGATTCCACTATGAGTTGGAATAACTAAAAAACGGATGAATACCGATGAAAATTGACCCGAATAAAGCCCAGCGTGGTGCTGAAAAGGTTGCTCGTATCCCGATCAAGGTTGTTCAATCGACCGGGACCCGCTTACGGAAACCGGAATGGATCAGGGCAAAGGCACCTGTTGATCCGAATGTTCAAAAAATAAGAAAACTGATTCGGGAAAAAAGGCTTAACACGGTTTGCGAAGAAGCATCCTGTCCTAACCTGGGAGAGTGTTTTGCCCATGGTACGGCAACTTTTATGATCATGGGTGACCGCTGTACTCGCCGCTGTCCTTTCTGTGATGTAGCTCATGGCCGCCCTGAACCACTCGACCAAGATGAACCCAAAAATCTTGCTGCAGCGATCGAAGAGATGGGATTGAATTATGTGGTGATTACCTCGGTTGATCGTGATGATCTACGAGATGGTGGTGCCGCGCATTTTGCCCGCTGCATTGAGACCGTCCGTAATCTGATCACCGATATTCAGATTGAGATCCTCGTACCTGACTTCAGGGGGCGAATGGAAAAGGCGCTCAACAACCTCGATCAGGCCTTGCCCAATGTCTTCAATCACAATCTTGAAACAGTCCCCAGACTCTACAAACAAGTGCGACCTGGCGCCGATTACCAATGGTCTCTTGATCTAATCCGCCAATTCAAGCAACGGCATCCAACTATCCCGACCAAATCCGGTTTGATGTTGGGTCTTGGTGAACATCTTGATGAGGTCAAAACAGTCTTGCGTGATCTTCATGATCACGGGTGTGACATGATCACGATAGGACAGTATCTTCAACCAACACGACACCATCTGCCAGTGGAGCGGTATGTAACTCCTGATGAGTTCGAAGAACTTGCCAGTTATGGCCATCAGCTGGGCTTCAAAAATGTTGCCAGTGCTCCAATGGTCCGATCTTCATACCATGCCGATCAGCAGGCGCAGGGCGGGATGGTAAAGGGTTAATTGAAATGCAGACTGAAACCTCGCTTCTCTACATCATCAAGGCCATTATACTACCACCAGGAATCAATATTTTTTTCATCCTGCTCGGCCTCTACCTGCTCAAACGCCGTACCCGAACCGCACTGTTTCTGGTCATCTTTTCGGTCACTTCCCTTTATCTGCTTAGTACAAATGTTGTCAGCAGGCAGTTAGCGGCACGGGTTGAAACGGTACACCCTCTGCCACTTCCGATCCCACATACTGATCGCCAGGCAATTGTCATCCTGGGTGGTGGCCGTTATGTTTCCATGCCTGAATATGGCAAACCAGTTCCCCATGCAAGGGTACTCGAGAGGCTGCGGTATGCAGTCCATCTGCAACGACAGACAGGGCTCCCGATCTTGATTACAGGGGGACGCGTATTTCCTTCTGAGCAATCTGAAGCCTGGATCATGGATCAGGTATTGATCGATGATTATGGAATCAAAGCGAAATGGCTCGAAGAGAAAAGCCAGAATACAGCACAGAATGCCGAAAACAGTTTCCGGATCCTGAAGCCGGAAGGGATCACACGAATCTATCTGGTGACGCATGCGTGGCATATGAGGCGTGCCAGCATGATTTTTAAACACAAGGGATTCGATGTCACCCCTGCTCCAACAATCTTCTACCATCAGGGAACGAATTTACCCGTGGTTATGCGATGGCTGCCCAAAAGTGAGAACCTCGATCTAAGTCGCAATATGCTGCATGAGTTGATTGGTTACTGGTGGTATCAGCTAAGACATGTGTAGGCAGCAGTACTCGGTTAGATAATGATAAGTTCTGCCCTAAGTGCTCCTGCTTGTTTCAGTGCTTCCAGAATCGCCACTAAGTCTCCAGGTGAAGCACCTACACTGTTGACTGCATCAACTATGTTCTGCAACGAAACGCCGGGGTTGAACAGGAACATTCGTGCATCCTCTTCCTTGACTGAAATATCCTGTTTGGGAACTACGACCGTTTCCCCCTTTGACAAGGGGCCGGGCTGGCTAACGATTGGATTGTTTGTGATTGTGACCGAAAGGCTGCCATGAGTTACAGCCGCGGCAGAAACCACCACATTACGTCCAATTACTACAGTACCTGTTCTCGAGTTGACAATGATCTTCGCTGCTGCTTCTCCGGGCTCGAATGTCAGGTTTTCAATCATGGAAACAAACCCGACACGCTGAGCCGGATCCTTGGGGGCCACTACACTCACAGAGGAACCGTCGATACAAACCGCACTCCCCTCACCCAATGTTTTGTTGATGGCCTCTGCAAGGCGCGTTGCAGTCGTAAAATCCGGTTCATGCAAATTAAAAATGATATGGTTCCCCATGCCAAATGAGGTCGGCACAACTCTTTCAACCGTTGCGCCATCTGGAATTCTTCCCACACTGGGAATATTTACGGAAATCTTCGATCCATCCGATGATTCGGCACCAAAACCACCCACTACAAGACTGCCCTGCGCGATAGCATAGACCTGTCCATCGGCCCCCTTTAATGGTGCCATCAATAAACTGCCACCACGCAAACTTTTCGCATTTCCTAGAGAGGAAACGGTCACATCGATCTTCTGCCCAGGTTTGGCGAAAGGTGGCAGAGTTGCATGAAGCATGACAGCTGCCACATTTTTCAATTGAGGATTAAGATTGTCCGGGATCGTCACACCAAGCTGATGCAACATACTTCTGACACTTTGTATGGTGAAAGGTGTCTGATTGGTCTTGTCGCCTGTTCCGTCCAGTCCGACGACAATACCATAACCAACAAGCTGGTTATCTCGCACACCAGCAACAGAGGCAAGATCCTTGATCCGTTCAGCCGCAACACTGGTAGCTGTCAAAGTCAGAACAAGACCAATTATCAGGCAACGTGCAGTCATCATCGTCTTCCTATCAGAAGGGTGATATTACCCCAATAAAGAATCTGGCCAACCAACCCATTTTGTTAGCATCAGCAATCGTACCGTCACCATTATAGATAATGGTTGCATCTGCAAGTTTGGTTGAAAGGACCGTATTGTTTGGACCAATATCTTGTGGGCGAACGATGCCAGCAATCTTGATATATTCGTTCCCTTCGTTAAAGTTAAGACGCTTTTCACCCCGCACAACAAGATTTCCATTCGGCAGTACATCCGACACGGTAACGGTTATATCGCCCGTCAGACTGTTGCTCTGGCTACTGCTGCCAGAACCGGCAAAGGCATGACTTGAACTCAAACTGGTTTCAAGTGAGTTGCCTGTATTTGTAGCCAGTGGAATAATTCCTGGTGTATTGAACTGGGGTGTCGTTCCATAAATGGTCGGGTTTTTGAGTGTCGTTTCCTGACTTCGGGATGAATCTGTTTTGGCAGACTTTGAAGCTTGGGTTTTTTCTGCCAACCGAATCGTTATTGTATCGCCAATACGACGTGCTTTTGTATCTTCATAGAGGATAATTTCATCACCCGCCTTGTAGATGCCACCTGTTGGTGCTGATTGCTCTTCCTCAGATGCCGCAACTACAGGCATTGCTGGTGCAAATTCCGGATCATGTTTCGGTGCCGAGCTGCAACCGGATAAAAGAACCAGTGATACCATCAGTCCAGTGACTTCACATAAAAATGACAGGATTCTTGCGTTCATACTCGTTTTTCACATCAAAGATTCTGACTGACATATTGCAACATCTGGTCTGTGGTCGATATGGCCTTAGAGTTCATTTCATAGGCACGTTGGGTCTCGATCATGTTGACCAACTCTTCAACTACATTCACATTGGAACTTTCAAGTGCTCCCTGTGACAGTAAACCAAGGCCCTCCTGTCCCGGAGTTGCATTGGCAGGCGTTCCGCTGGCAATGGTCTCTTTGAATAGATTTTCCCCAATGGGTTGCAGCCCTGCGGGATTGATAAAATCCGTCAAGGTGATTGTTCCCACAACTGTTGGGGCGTTTTGACCTGCAACCTGTACACTGACAGTGCCATCCGATCCAATCGTGATCGACTGGGCCTGTTCCGGGATAGTGATCGAAGGCTGCAATTCATAGCCGGAAGAAGTAACGACCACTCCCTGCGAATTGATCTCAAAGGAACCATCACGGGTATACCCTGTACTTCCATCGGGTAATAACACTTCAAAGAACCCTCTGCCCTGGATGGCCAAATCCATGGAGTTGCCTGTCTGTACCATATTGCCTTGGGCGAAGATCTTTTCCGTCGAAACCGTACGCACTCCTGTGCCAAGCATCAAGCCAGACGGCAGCTCTGAATTCTGTGAAGAAGAAGCACCAGGTTGACGCACAGTCTGATACATCAGATCTTCAAAAGATGCTCTGCCCCGTTTGAAACCAGTTGTATTCACGTTGGCAAGATTGTTCGATATTACCCCCATGCGTGTTTGCTGGGCGTCCAGTCCGGTTTTAGCGATCCATAAAGCGGGTACCATTTCTCTCTCCTGAAATCTTTTACTTAAATCATTACAAGTTTTATGCCAGTCTCATCATCTGAACAGCAGAGGCATCATTTTCCTCCACTGATTTCATTGCTTTAATCTGCATTTCAAACTGACGTTGCAAGTTGATCATATTCACCATCTCGGCAACTGCATTGACGTTACTGGCTTCCAGTGAACCAGGCATTATCTTTACAACAGCATCTGCCTCCGCCTGTTCACCGCTTTTTAACCTGAACAAACCATCCTCTCCCTTTTGCAACTCTGTAATAGGAGGATTGACCAATTTGATTCGGTCGATTTGTGCCAGTGTATTGGCGTCCTGACCTAGTGGCCGGATGGAGATTGTTCCATCGACACCAATTTCGATCTTCTCTGCAGGAGGAAGCGCGATAGGGCCGCCATCTCCCAGGATCAACTGTCCTGCTCCATTTTCTAACAAACCGTTGGCATTGATTCTCAGATCACCCCGGCGAGTATAGGCCTCTGAACCATCGACTGCCTGTACAGCGATCCACCCTTCACCATTGATGGCAAAATCAAGTTCGTTACCAGTAAACTGAACTGTTCCTGGGGCAAAGTCGATGCCAGGCCGTTCAGTCATCGCGTAGACACGGGAAGGATGACCTTCACCAAAAACCGGCATTGAACGGGCGGCAGCCAGATCGGCCTTGAAACCCGTCGTATTAACATTGGCCAGATTGTGCGTTGCGATTGCCTGTGCCTGCATGGTCTGCTTGGCACCGGACATAGCAAGATAGAGCATACGATCCATATCAGGTTACCTGTTAACGAATATTAATGACTGTCTGTGTGATCGAGTCGGCCGTTGTAATCACCTGGGCATTGGCCTGGAAATTACGTTGAGCCACAATCATATCCACCAGTTGCTCTGTTAGATCAACATTGGAATCTTCCAGGGCCCCTGATTTGACCAGTCCCAGATCAGATGATCCCGGCGCACTCAACAATGCCTGTCCTGAAGAAAAGGTTTCTGCCCAAGCGTTGTCACCCATCTGCTGTAATCCTTGAAGATTCTGAAACTGGGCTAATACTACCTGTCCCTGGATCTGTGACTGTCCATTGGTAAATCGGGCGAAGATCACACCTTTGCTATCGATATCGATACCACTCAGACGTCCCGTGGTGTAGCCATCCTGCGTCAGTTTCGATACTGCAAAGGGACTTCCAAATTGTTTTGCGTTGGAAACATCGAAATTCAGATTGAGATCGTTAGCACCAGCAACGGTTATCGGGCCGATATTGAACTGACCTGAGGCAGGTGCAAGCAAACTACCAGCTGTATCGAACTCCAGAGTCTGAAGTGTCCCTGCGGGAGTGTTGTCAAGAGTCAACTGCACTTCCCAGATATTGTTACCGGATGCGGCTGGCGGACGCTTGGCAAAATAGAGGTTCGCCAGATGAGGATTACCCAGTGAATCGTAGACAGTCGTCGAGGTCGAACTCGTATACGTCGCTGAGTTGGCAGGATCGATGGGGTCACCGGCCACGCCAATTACCGCTGCATCTGAATTCAGATTGAAATCCAGCTCCACATTTGCCGTAGCCTTGGGACTGGTGAACTTTGTCGTCAGTTGCAGCGGTCCAAAGGCTCCGGTGAGATTGTTGTTGCTATCAGTCTGATAGGTGATCAGCTTCTGGTTCTGTGCATTGACAATATAACCTTCACTGTCAAGACCAAAAGCGCCTGATCGTGAATAGACCCGGCTGCCTCCGTCATCAAGCGTAAAAAAACCTTCACCATCAATCGCGAGATCAAGCACGTTGTCCGTAACTGAGAGGTTACCCTGTCCGAACTGTTGTGTGATCTGGGCGACTGCGACACCATTGCCCGGCGTATTCTGTGCGATTCCAGTCTGGCTCAGAGCATAGATATCTGCGAACTCGGCTCGCTGTTGTTTGAAGCCGATGGTGTTGGCGTTCGCGATGTTATGACCTATAGTCTCCAGTTGTGTCTGAGCGGCCCGCATACCGCTGATTGCTGTACGAAAAGGCATTCCCTGTTTCCTCCGTCAATTACTGTATCTGTTTCACTTTATCGATGCCGATGGTGCCAAGGCCTGCAAGATTCAATTGTGGACCGGCTGCACCGCTTAGAGTAACGCTATCAACCTTTGCCATGACCATGGTTTCCATCGCTTCAGTCGTGTTGTCGATTGCGGCCTCAGCAGTGATGGTGTATTGCCCAGGTGAGACAGCACTGCCACTATCATCGAGTCCATCCCATTTGAAACTTACTTGACCTTCTTCATGGGCACCCAGGTTGAGTTCCTTGACGACTTGTCCGGCTGAGTCCTTGATGATCAGATTCAAGGCACCTGTCGAACCGGTGAGATCCACCGCACCTTCGACGATGCCGCCCGTTTCAAGATTGATCGTATTTGTAGGAACAAGTACTGATCGCCCGACCATGGTTGACGCTTGCAACGCCTGATTGGATTGCATTGCGTTAGCAAGTGTACTGAATGATTTTTGTAGTTCGGTAATACCGTTCACCGTGCCGAACTGTGCCAGTTGGCTGAGAAATTCTGCATTTTCGAGCGGCTTGGTTGGATCCTGATTATTCATCTGGGCAACCATGAGTTTCATGAACTCATCTTGTCCAAGGCTCTTTTTGTCTTTCTTCTCCTGCGAATTTTTGATTGCCAGTCCATCAAGACCTTGACCCAATCCATTAATCTGGTTAGTCATTTTTTATACCTCTCTCATTACTTACCGTCCGATATTGAGGGTTTCAGAAAGCATCTGCTTGGATGCCTTGATCATCTCAACATTGGTCTGATAGTTTCTTGATGCAGCGATCATATTGGCCATCTCCTCAATGATGTTCACATTGGGACGGTAGATATAACCCTGTTCATCAGCAAGTGGGTTGTCTGGTTGGTATTCACGGGTCGCCGGGACTTGGCTCTCGACTATACCTGCTACGCGGACACCACCCGTTGTACCGGTTTCTCCAAAATTGTAGTCATCCAGTATGGTTTGGAAGACAGGATGTCTTGCCTTGTAGGTTTGATCGATACTGCTACTGATGGCATCTGCATTGGCCATGTTGCTGGCGGTTACATTAAGACGAACCGACTGGGCACTCATGGCTGTCCCGGAGATATTGAAGACATTCATCAACGACATGGTTATTCTCCCTTGATTGCTCTTAGCAGGCCCGAGATCTTCCCATTTAGAAAACGGACACTTGCCTGGTATTGCATTGCATTTCGTGTGAATTCAGCACGTTCGATTTGTAGATCAACAGTATTTCCATCGATCGAAGGCTGTTCTGGAACGCGATACATCAAATCTTCGCCCATCAGTTCTGCATCACCTGCCTGAATATGACCTGGCCGGGTAACTTTTAATGCTGAACGTTCGTCTGCAACACTCTGCAATACCTGTTTGAAATCAAAATCCCGGGCCAGATAATTCGGTGTCTCGGCATTGGCTATATTGGTTGCCAGCACTTCCGCTCGATATGATCGGAGTTGCATTGCTTTTGCATGGATTCCAAAAATATTGTCCAGATTCATTTTCCGTCTCCAAATGTGAGATTACCTGTTCTGGCAGATATTTAGCAAAGTATGCGCCAGTTTTATTTTTGCCTTATCTAACAATCACTTAGGAAGTTTACCTATCGTGTTTTACAGAAAGAGATGGCAACAGTTGACCGCTAGGGTGGCAACGTTTGAACGTACCTTTTAAAAACCATAAAAGGAAAAGTACAGGAAGATTATCCGTTGATCAGAAAGTGAATATAGATATCGCTGCGTAATGGAGCAGCCTTGAAAAAATAACGTATCGCACTCTGCACCGGCAACTTTACTGAATAAGAAGCAATCAGTTCTTCGAAACGGTGTATATAGCTGGTCTTAAATATGAAAACGCAGATACTCTCCTTTGACGCTTCTTGACGCCTGGATAGCTGACCTGACGGAGGGCCATCATATAAGCAAGGATAGCCGCTCCGTCATGTTTGATAAAATCAGGTTGTCCTTTTTGTAAAAAATGCCAGACTGCCTAATCCTGGCAGCATCAATAACCAAGCGGTTGGAAGGGGTATCGCGGCCGGTTGTTGTGAGGTAATCTCACCAACCTTGATATCGATAAAGGCTTGAGTGAAGGCATCAGCTGTAAGCCCACCGTTACGCAACTGATTGAGATCCCAGACAGCGCCCCCGGTAGAAAATGCTAGATCGACATAGTCGTTGATCGTCGTACCAAAGCCGCTCATAGCAGTTCCTCCCCCAGAGGTGTTATACCCACCCATCCCGTCCGGGGTGTAGGCGTTACTATCGGCATCCACACCCAGTGCATAATCCAGGTTTCCATCCTGGAGAGTGACATCGACAATCGCATTTAACAGGGCGTTCCGTGCCGTAAATAAACCCAGAATCCCGGCCCGATTCAATGCCGCATCGACGATGTCCCTGTCCTCATCAGTAATCAGGATGACATTGACCGCAGCCGTTGGCCGGAAACTGTAGTTACTGAAAGCAAAGTTCATCGCCTCATAGCCATCTTCTGTAACACCTGAGGCGGTTAACGAGCCGGTGGCGGTGACCAGTTCGGCCGCACTGCCAAACAGGCCACCACCGACAGTATGACTATGTCCAGTCAAACCATGCGATGTGTACGCACCATAACCGATTAGGCCGTAACGGTTCCCGCTGACACCGGCCGCATTCAACCCACTGTCAAGTGTTGTCACCATATTGCCTATCCAAGTATGTTCAGCAGACATCGAACCGGACTCATCGACGATAAACAGAATATCCGCCGTCGTTGCAGCAAGACCTGTTTGAAAAAGAGAGAGGAACAATGACAAAGTGAGGGCTAAAGATTTGAGTTTTTTCATGACAGGTCTCCTCCAGGTGTGCCTATGAATGTGGTCCAGGCAGTTATTTTTTGCTCGCTTTATATACTTTGTCTGTCTTCGACACAGACATAAAAGAAAAGGCATAAGCTGTGCCATTTATTTGGCACTCTTTTATTTTCAATGGGTTACTTACAGTAATTAAAACTGATTTTAGAAATGATATATAAGATCTGTTGCTTGATGGAGACGCAATCCAAGCAGAGGAAGAGAAGAATAAATTCACATACAGGATTTCACTGTCTCAAAAATGAGACAGTGAACGATTGCGAAACGTCAACTCAGGGATCGGAAAAAATAAAAAAATCAGTCGTATTTGATGTATTTGAAGCGCGGATCATCCGGCGTACCTTCAAGCGCACTGTCCTTTTCTTTACCCGGCTGCCACATGATGACCTCTTCAATCTTTTTGGCCAGTTCGAAGTCCTTGTCAGTGATGCCTTTTGCGGCATGATTCATCAGTTTGACGGTGACAAAGGCATACGAAACTGTCAGATCAGGATGATGAAAGGCCGCTTCGGACAAATGACCCACCGTATTGACAACCATTAGGGTCGCTTTCCAGCCTGAGGTTTTGTACTTGCGCCGGATCCAACCGTTTTCGTACGTCCACTTAGGCAGCTCTTCCTTGAGACGGGCCAGGATCTCTTCGTCTGTGTAGGTTTCGTCTTTTTCTTTCTTACGCCACTGCGCCATATCGCTCCACCTCCAGCTGGATGAGTTCTCTTATCTCTTGTACGAGTCGTTCATCCAGATCGGTTTTTCGTTGATTCCCCTGGCAGAGTGCTCCTCTAAAGCCCAGATAATCGGGTTTATATTGTAGCAGTGAGGGGATGTCTGCTTTGGTCAAGGAACCTGCCAGACCTGTGATTAGATTATGCTCTTTTGCACGAGAAATAAACCGCTTGATCTGCTGATCAGTCATGATTTCACATAGAGAGCCTAAGGATTTTCCAGCCGTATCCAGCATAATACCGGCAAGACCGGTATCGGCAACCAGATCAATGATCTCGTCGCCTGGATAACGATCAGCAAAAGCGACTATGATGACACCCTTGGTGGATTCCCGGCTGATGGCCCAGAGCATGTCCTCCAGTTGCTCATGAAATGGTTCAAACAGTCCAACCTTGATTAGATCGATACCGGTTTCTGCAACTTCTCTCACCTTTTCGGCTACGAGCCGTGGTTCACAAGGCAGATCGCCGACGGTGGCACTTATCAGGCGTTCACTATCGATTTTTCTAACTACTTCACGCATCACGGGGGGCGTAACAGCACCCAGGGCTCCCCGCTCAGGTTCCTTCAGATCGATGATATCAACACCATTTTTGTGTGCTACCATGGCTTCTTCAACCGACCGTACGCTTGCCAGAAAGCCTGTCACTTCTCTCGTCCCTCCCGATAGTCTGAAATTCTTTCCATCAACCAGTTCCATGCCCGCTGTTCCTGTTCTCCGGCAGTTTTGTCGATGGCGATCTTAAGGTATTCAATCTCTGCGTCAATCTTTTCAGTCGGGAGCATGTGTAACCGACTGACAAGAATGGCCGCCTCTAATACGGCATTTTTGGCACGGTTGAATCCACGAAAAGGTTTGTGAACTTTCTCATGTAGGATTCTGCAATAAAAACGTGGTCTTATATTATCTTCCTCGATCCGTTCTACCTTTAGCTCTCTATGGGCAAGGGTGTCTTCAAGGCGTGATCCGGGGATTTTTTCTGCTGGAACCAGAGGCCATTCGTGGTGTCCGGTGAGGCATCCAGCAATCACCGCAACATTGTCAGTCATGTTAAGGACAGCTTGATGTGTACGCTCCAGATTGCGAAGGGTCGTGGAAGGACTAAAGGGTGACAGGATGATTAAACCCTCCTCTTCCTGATAACCCAGTGGGGCGATCCGATCGGATCCATCCTCATTGCGGGTGGTGATGACTGCTTCGTAAATCATGATTGAGCCTTTTTTGCCTTTTTCTCATTACGGTCCTTTTTCCGACGTTCTTTCCGTGCTTTCATGGTTGCGCCTTCAGCCTTGTGCAACATATGTGGATCGGCTTTACCATCCTGTGACCCTTTGTATGCCACTCCCCAGTCCAGTTCCTCATCCTGGACATAACGTTTGCCCAGTTGCCAGGCGATCTGGGCTCTGGCCAGCTCAACTCCAATGTAATAGGCATGAGGTGCATCCTGCTCCAAGGTCTTAAGATGTTCGAACAAAGCAAATGGATCAGTATCGGTATGAAGACCTTCCCGATTGTAAATATGGATACCGTCCTTTGTCACCTGGATCCGGTAATTGGGATCCTTGATCTGTGATGCAGTTTCCTGAACTTCTTCAAGCGTATAGGGAAAGGGCTTGCGTTCATGCAACCCAGTCAGACCGGAACTGTATCCCTTGGGCAGGCTCTTGTCTTTCCTTGCCCGGTACAGTATACGCCTGCCCAGATCGAGTTCCGCGACGCTGCGTCTGCAGTGTTCACTCACCTGGGTGGTGAGCAAATTTGTAATATGCATCTCGGACATCATTCCCAACATCATGGTATTCATGCCCACGGTATCGGCCTCGGTAAGTTCAGTCAGATTCCCGGTACCCATCATGATCTCAATGTCAGGATAGCGATCGCGCAATGCCTGATAACGGACGATGGAACGGGTGAAGCCGAAGTGAATGGGGTCGAGGATACTGTCTGCGATAAAGGCCTTGCCTTTTTCCTGCATTGAATCGATCGCGCGATAGAGAGAATCCTGATCTTCAGGTTTTTCCGGAATCAGAACTGGTATGGATTCTACCTCATCGGCGACCCACAGGGTGCTCTCCTTGAGGCTGAGCAAATAGTGCGCACCCGCCTTTCCCCCTCGTACCAACTGTTCAGGATCTACCGAATCGAGGCTAACAGTATAGCCCTCGGCAACCAGGGTTTCGATCACCTCCTCGAGCTGGGGGAACTCCCGCCCTGGCAGGCAACCCACGTCGATCACATCGGCACCGTCGGCCACATAGGCAGCGGCCTGCTGCAAAACGTTCTCGATACTGACATCCGGTGCATCGACGATCTCGGCAAAAATACGTATATCGTACTGACTCAGATCCGGTGGTTCAGACCCTTTACCAAAATACATGGGTAAGTCCTTGAGATCTTTCGGACCACGGACAACGGGGATGCCTAACACCTCGCTCAGTTTTTCCACATCGCCTGCACACAAACCGGGAACGACGATCTTGTCTGCACCGCGAGGATCATCCAATCGGCGCTGGATCATGTCAGTGGTCATCAGTGCCGCTACACTGATCCCCAGATTGTGTACTTCATAGGTGAAACCCAACTCATCAAGGGATTTCATGATCCGTTCGACACTTTGCTTGGCCAACTTTCCCGTCAACAGAAGCAGATGTTCCTGATCGGTTGCAGATCCCATCATGATTAGATCCGTTGGATGGCCCAGGTCACATCGGCTGCTTGTCGATTCGGTTTGACATCATGGACACGAAAAATTCTGACCCCAGCCATTACCCCGAGTGCGGTCGTAGCGCAGGTTGCTCCAACCAGCTCCCGGGGGGTATCCACCGGACAGATGGCCCCCATGAAACGCTTACGGCTGGTGCCAAGCAGCACGGGATACCCGGACTTCACAAAACGATCGAGATTAGCCATCAACATCAGGTTGTGTTCCTGGGTCTTGCCAAACCCAATGCCAGGATCAATGATGATGTTCTCCTTCTTCACCCCGACGTCAAGCGCTGCTTGGCAACGTTCGTTCAGAAAGTGCTCAATCTCGGTGACCACATCTTCATAGGCTGGGTTTTCCTGCATTGTTTCCGGTGTTCCTTGCATGTGCATAAGGATGACGGGGAGCCCATGTTCCGCCGCTAAACGAAACATACCCAAATCGTCACGACCAGCCCGCACATCATTGAGGATATTGGCTCCGGCCTCGATCGCGGCACGGGCCACTGCCGAGAGTGTGGTGTCGATACTGATCGGTACTTCCTCAGGTAACGTATTCCGCAATGCCTGGATGATGCCCACAACCCGACGGATCTGTTCTTCAGCGGAAACCCGTTCTGAACCGGGACGTGTGGATTCACCACCAACATCAATGATATCGGCACCCTCCTCAATCATCTGTAGTGCATGTGCAACTGCCCTTCCCCGTGTGGTATGACTGCCCCCATCGGAGAAGCTGTCAGGAGTTACATTCAGTATCCCCATAATCAGGGGACGTTCCAGTTCCAATAAATCGTTAACCATCTGTTCTCCCGTAAAAATTAAGCCATATGGAACGTTGCCGATAAAAAGTCCGGTATACAGTTTAATTTGTACCGGGTTGAATTACTATGCGATCACTTATCGTTGCAATTCTCATGATTGTCGTTGCGCCCTGTGTCAGTGCGAACGAGCGTATCGTCATCCAGGGTCTCCTAAAGGATATGGCCATTGTTTCCATCGACGGAAATCGTCGGGTTTTGAAACCCGGCAAACCCTCACCTGAAGGTGCCATACTGATTATGGCAAACAGTGAAAAGGCAATCATAGAGATAGATGGTGAGAGAAAGGCTTACAAGCTGGGTAGACATATCGCAAACACCTTCAAGCCGGCAAAGGCCAAGAGCGCCATTATGATTGCACCTGACAGGGATGGTATGTACAGGGTCAATGGCAGTATTAATGACTTTCAGATCAAGTTTCTCGTTGATACTGGCGCAACCTTGATCGCCATGAGTGAGAATCATGCAAAACGATTAGGTATTGAATATAAACTAACGGGTAGAGTTGGTTCTACCAGCACCGCATCCGGCAAGGCAAAAGCATGGTATGTTCGACTGAAAAAAGTGAAGGTGGGTCCTTTGCTGATCCGGGATGTCGATGCGGCCGTGATTAAAGGTGATCACCCGATCAATATTCTGCTTGGGAATTCATTTCTTAACCGTGTGCAAATGGTGCGTAATGGCAAGATGATGGAATTACGTAAAAAATAACAAGCGATAGGCATAGAAAGCCCCCCGCAAGAACTCGGGGAACTCTTGTCATGTCAAATGCCTAGAATGTTAACGCCAACCGGGCGAAAACGTTTCTGCCAGCACCGGGCAACCGAACTCCCACAGGTACGTCACTGTTTGTATTCCGATTAAATCCGCTGAGGTGATCGGTATACGTTTTGTCGAGAAGATTATTAATCCCAAAAGAAAGTGATAAAGAATCAGATATATCAGCCTGACCAAACAGATTGATTAAAATATATCCCGGTGTTTCCGCATTCGTGTTTTTTGGATTTGCCGGGTCAAAGGTGATTGTTTGTGAGATATGATCCTGCCGATCAACAAAGACGCCTTCAAGGGTGGCATACCAGTTTTCACGTTGATGCGTCATGGATAGCCTT
>Ga0256841_1000375_pt1 | contig 47787 bp, 32 predicted proteins | sample 356308metaG_FD_185971 | JGI IMG/M metagenome (GOLD analysis project Ga0256841, IMG submission 185971) | Hydrothermal vent microbial communities from Mid Atlantic Ridge, Atlantic Ocean - 356-308 | ecosystem: Environmental > Aquatic > Marine > Hydrothermal vents | place: Atlantic Ocean: Mid...
GTCGCTTTGGCGGTTAATGTATAATCTCCCTGCGTAACCCCGTTCCAGGTAATGGAATAAGGGGCTGAAGTGTCTTCACCGAGTTTCGTGGAGCCCTGAAAGAATTCAACTTTGGCGATGCTTCCGTCGGAATCGGAAGCGTCGGCTGTAATGGTAATATCAGCCGGTTCGCTAAAGACCGCATTATCGGCCGGCGCCGTTAGAGCGACGGTAGGAGGAGTATTGCTGTTCCCAGCGGATATTGTAAATGAAGTGTACGAGCTTTCCGTTCCCCAATCATTCGTCGTTAGACCGGATTTACTGTAGAACAGTTCCCAGTTTTGGTTGTCGTTGGAACCGTAGCATTCAAAACTTTCCGCCTGATGGGTTTTGTCATAGCCGTTCTGAAAGCGGATGGAAGTAGGGGTAATGGCGGCTCCCTGGCCGAAGTCTTTATCGACATTGATGGGCAAATTTGCCGGGTCTCCCCAAAAATAGCCGACATCATAAATGGCAGAGCCTTCAAGCCAGGCGATATCGTAAAACTCTACCTCAGAGGGATTCCCCAAATTATTAATGATTTTCAAACGAAGATAGCGGTAAGGACCGCCGGCTCCGCTTCCTCCCCCATTCTGAGTTGTAGCACTGGCTGTGTTGGAGTAATTCGAATTTCCATTAGCATTATAGGCATAAACGCGGTAGTAATGGGTAGTTTGGGCGGATAAACCCGTATGAGAATAGGATGTAACATTGCTCCCTACCGAGGCAATTTGCGACCAGTTATTGCCGTCCGGAGAATGTTCAACTTTAAAACCGTTTTCATCATTGGCATTATCCGTCCAATGTAAATCGATTTGAGAACTTGATACGGCATTGGCGGTTAAGCCGGAAGGAGCGGCCGGAATACCCGCTTGTTGTCCGGTAAAAATATTCAAGAGAGATTGTCGGGCATTAAAAAAGTCCTTGCCTTTTAACGGCCATGTGGGAGGATTGCCGCCGGTAGCATATTTTACGCTGGGGTCAACTATATTGCTTAATATATTCTTGGAAGCTGCGGGGTCGATAGATTTGGCTAACTGGTAATATCCCGCATCCTGTATGCCGCGCCGGATATTTTTTAAGCGAATGGAAGGGATAACGCCGTCGTATCCAATAGAATGCCCGGTGAATTGGTCGGTTTGTTTTCCGGGATATACGAGTACACCGTCGCCGTTCATCCATTCGCCATAGGAGTTATGATATGTCTCCGATTCTACAAAAGGATCGTAAGCGCCCCAGCCTCCCGGATTATCATCATACCAAAAGGTAGTTTCCCAGTAAAACCAGCGTTCTATACCATAATATTCTTGGATCCAGCTGTTCACCCTCGTGGCGACGGCTTGTACATCGGTGGCGTAAGTGCCGGCGAAAGGCTGTTCCCCATTGTAAATCCATACTTTCTTACCTGCGTTCCTTGCTGTTCTCACCTGCAATGTGTCGTAACTTCCCGTAGCACTAACTATGGGAATATCTACAGGTGAGTTGGATGGGTCTTCGCTGCAAGTCCAGGCGGATTGAATATAACTTACATTTGGGTCGCTTGAATTAGTCAATAGATTTTCCCAATCGGCGCCCCAACTGCTCGAACAATCTTCGTCCAAGGCATAGACAAAGATATCCCGATTATAGAGTAAATTTTCCTGAGCAAGTTTATCCGCAATAGCTTCTACTGTAGCCAGAGAGGAGCTATTTGGCTGGCCCAATCCACCGTAGGTACCTATACTTAGCATATCATCACCCCGGCCGATTGCCGGTCCGTCATAACCTTGTGAATTAGTATATATTTGCCCGTTCAGCCTGTCTCTAATTCGGTCGACGTATGAAGCATCATCAACGGTATAAAACGGGGTTAAACGATGGCGGTGAAAAAGCTGCCATAGCTGTTTTTCCGCTGCGGTTATATCTACGCCATAGTCTCCGCCTATGCGGCGTTCTAGTTCTTCACGATGGTAAAAAAACATGTTTTTTTGTGGCCAGTCCGGCAGCGTGTAATCATATACGGTAAGTTCGATGTTGATGGTGGAAAGCGTCGTCCCATTGTTTTTGACTACGACGTTCCCGGTATAGGTGCCGGCCGTCTGATTTTGAGGTACGGTAATATCTATCCAGACTATTCCGTTTTCATTCGCGTTTATACTAAGCGGATAGGGCGACCAGCTGGGCGCAATTTCAACGGGAATTAAAGCGTCGGGAACCCAGGCATTTGCATAAGCGCCGTTAGGCCCGGAACCGCTTGCCCATCCTAAAGATTCTCCATTCCATGGTCCGCCCGATTCACGGTCGATATGGAAAAAATGTTCTACAAAACGTTCAATATAGCGTCCTACAAACTGACCGGGGTCGGAAGAAGTGTTTTGGATAATTGCTCCGCCAGGCCCGTTTAGAACGTTTAAGTCAACCGTAACCGAGCTTAAATTAGCGCCTTCCGCTTCTACCACTACCTGAAAGGCCACCGTCTCATTTTTAAGGGCAAATAATTTTATAGGCTGGCCCGGCGCCCAAATCGGATTGTCTATGCCTTGTTCAAATTCAGTGGAAGTGGCGTTACGCAATATCTTTTCACCGTCGTCAATAATCCAAACACTGTGAGCAAATAACGGTTTGCACAGTAAAACCGCTATTAAAGCCGATGCATAAAATATTTTTTTAAACATATTAAGAACTCCTCTATCAAATTATTAATCAATACTGCATAAAAGTGTACTCCGTTATTAAAATCAGAATGTATATATCATAATAGCCAGGATAAATAAACCGTATTAAAATAAATTCGGAATTGGTAAACAGGTAAATTGCAGAAACATATTTTATCCATAAAGTTATCGTGATTATCTTAGATATTTATTAAGAATTTCTCCGTAAAAATTGATGTTTAGACTCCTATAAAATAGAGTTTTTTTACTTCACCACGGGTCCGGGCGACGCGGTAATTCCTCGTATTCAGCTTTGGTTTGAGGAACTTCCAATCCTACATTAAACGGCATTTTTTGGCTTGCCGTAGGAAGAATACAATATATACAGCTATTTTCTAGAAGTATCATTAACATATTGCAGACTCAATTTGGAAAAAGTTTGATTAGATAGCCGACCAAATTAGGATTCCCCGGCTGCCATAGGCGGTTCAAAGGATCGTCTGATTCCGAAATTATTATTTGGGGGGAATCTTATTATTATATTATTGCCATTATTATGGCTGAACAAACATATAGATTAAATATATTGTAGAACTAAGAGAATTCTTTCAAATATGTACCAATTTATTAAATATATATCCCTTATTTACATTAAACGGAAAATGTGTGCATAGGGCAGGTATACAAGTTATTGTGCGATTTAAATGGAGGTTTAGACCTTATAAGGAATATTACAATACGATATTTGAGCCCACCTAAAACGGTGCTTCACGCCTGCATCATTCCAAAATGAACCTGTCCCCGCCCGTTTCTGCTACCGCATCTTGCACGGCATTCCTCCGCCCAGTGGAATTGTTTAAACTGTTTTAAAATCCCAAAAATAATTAAGAAGTAAATTTGTAAAATTATACAAGCTGAATGCGGATTATAAAATTTGTATTATGCAGATTTTTGCCCGCTTACCGTAAAAAGAAAAATTCACCGGCGGATTTGATTCCATAAGCTAGCAGACCGGCGTTAACTTTAGCCGGATAATTGAATCCCTTACTGGCGTAACGCATGCGCTGATGCAGGAATTTGCTCCACAGCTGCGGCGGATCATTGTATACATGGTTTTCGGCGGAGTAGGCATAGTGCAGACTGTATTTTTTGGCTTCCCGAACACGGGTTAGAAAAAGATCATCGTCGCTGGAGATGAATGGTTTATATTCGCCGAATCCGTCGATTTCAAAATAGAGTTTCTTTCGATATTCCATATTGATGCCCGGCCGGCCATGTTAAAGAGACTAAGATCAACTATGGAAGTTCGAGAAAGCTGGTAATTGATTATTGTACTCGAGTTGCCCCGAACGGAATGGCTTGCACCAAAGGGATTGGGGTAATTTTGGTCCAGCGTAAAATCCATTCGGGGCTTTTCGAATCGACTGCCCATGGCGGTGAAAATATCACTTTCAGGATAATACGGTTTGCTGATGACCCCTTCACTGCTTAGCAGGATGGACAAGTTGGGATCCTCTAAGATTTGATCGATTTGCATTGAGTCGTTATTAAGAAAAACGATATTGGAAATCATACGTACCCCATGTGAATAATCGGCATATTTGGTAATGTGACCGTTATATACGGGTTGAATAGGATCATTTACACTCCGATGCCAACCGTAAATGACCACTCTGTCATAATCTCTATCTGCACTGTATATTTTATTGGAGATAATAATGTCTTTTTTGTGTCCGCCTATGATATTATCTGTCGATCGATCCAGCCCTATTTGTGAAATTTGCCGTTTAATGGAATCGGTATGCTGCCAGAAAACCGGGACGGTGGTCATTTTATCCGACGGGGGTATGGGTTGCGGCCTTAGTTTAACCTCTGCTTTTGTATAAATAATATCGACCATTTTTTTTGTCGGCAGGGAACAATTCAGTTTATCAGCCAGGTATTGAGCGGTGGAAGGTGTCATCGGTATATACAGATAGTCGGTATCCGATCCGATGGCCATGTAATCGCAAACAGTATAAAATATGAGTTCGTAGTCTTTTCCATTAATGCTTTGAATGATTTTCAGGGGTCTTAATTTGCGCGAGAAAGAGGGTACATTACCCGACAATATCTCTTTGACCAGGGCTTTTTCTCTATCTGTTATTCTCAAGCCGGTTACCCGACTGACAAATTCCGAACCTTCCAGAGCATTCGCGGATCGTTGGGGAATATTCAAATATTTTCTAGTATCGTTGATAGTTTTCAGTGTTTTATTACCGACCACCGCTGAAGCATCCGACTGGCTAAAAACCATCCGGATGAAAATCAGTATCAGGCCGATTATTATAATAGTTTTGTTGATATTTTTCATGTTTTTGCTCTTTTAATGCTCACTAAGTATACCAGGTTTTAATTTTCAATTTTTCCGTTTATTATCCTTTTTAGACCTTTTTTTAACAAAACCTCATTAAAATTTATTACCAGACCAAGTTTGAGTCCGGATAATTTCAGATAGGTTAATGTTTGTTTAAAATGTATATCTTCTAATTTTTTAACCGATTTGAGTTCTATAAGTACCTTGCTTTCAACAATAATATCCGCTCTGAATCCTTTATCGAAAATTATTCCTTCATATTCCACGGGAATATCTTTTTCCGATTCTACTTTCAGTCCGGACTTTCTCAATTCATATACTAATACAGTATGATAAACGGATTCAAAAAGTCCAGGACCGAGCACTTTATGAATTTTTAAGGCTTTTTCAATAATTATTTTTGATAGTTCATTCTCATTCATATTTCAATCTCACAGTGCTCACGAAGTACGCGAAGAAGGAATAATTAATTTACCTCTGAGCTCTTTGTGTCCTTTGCGAGAAGTTAAAATTGTTAGGTTAAGCAAAAGGTTCCCCTCACAGTGCTCACGAAGTACGCGAAGAAGGAATAATTAATTTACCTCTGAGCTCTTTGTGTCCTTTGCGAGAAGTTAAAATTGTTAGGTTAAGCAAAAGGTTCCCCTCACAGTGCTCACGAAGTACACGAAGAAAGAGTTAATTAATATATCTTCGAGCTCTTTGTGTCCTTTGTGAGAAGTTAAAATTGTTAGGTTAAGCAAAAGGTTCCCCTCACAGTGCTCACGAAGTACACGAAGAAAGGGTTAATTAATATATCTTCGAGCTCTTTGTGTCCTTTGCGAGAAGTTAAAATTGTTAGGTTAAGCAAAAGGTTCCCCTCACAGTGCTCACGAAGTACACGAAGAAAGGGTTAATTAATTTACCTCTGAGCTCTTTGTGTCCTTTGTGAGAAGTTAAAATAGCTTGGTTATGCAAAAGATTTACCTCACCATGCTCACGAAGTACACGAAGACAGGATTAATTAATTTACCTCTGAGCTCTTTGTGTCCTTTGTGAGAATCTCAAGCTGTCTGGTCAAATAATAAATTTTCCAATCCTTCCTTCATAATAATCATTTTTTTTACAATGTGCAAAAAGCAAAAAGGAATTTTCAAATCCCTATATTTTATTAGGATCAGGTTGATTTTTCAGAAAATATTATCTATTATTTCACCGCGATTGGAAAGAAAAAGAAATAATCACCATTGAATGTAAGCGGAATCTTTGTATGGCAGAACCGACTATAGACAAGAAACAGATTATACAAACCCTGGAAAATATAGGCACAATTCTCATGTTAAAGGGTGAAAACCCCTTTAAAAGCAGGGCCTATTTTAACGCGGCGCGGATGCTCGAGACACGAAACGATGATATCGTTGCCCTTATTCAATCCGGTGAGATAAGTAATATAAAAGGAATAGGAAAGGCTCTGTCGGAGAAACTGTCCATCCTCGTTAAGGAAGGCCGTTTGCCCTACTATGAAAAATTAAAAGAATCCATACCTCCCGGATTAATGGATATGCTAAATATTCCGGGAATGGGTCCCAAAAAAGTGAAAGCCGTCTATGATCAACTTGGCATTAAATCGGTGGGTGAACTGGAATATGCCTGTAATGAGAACCGCTTAAGAGATTTGCCCGGTTTCGGTTTAAAATCCCAGGAAAAAATATTGAAAGGCATTGAGCTACGCAAGAAATACAGTGAGCGCTTTCTCTTCCCGATCGCCTGGCAGCAGGCCCTGCAATTAACGGACTATATGCGGAAAAACCCGCAATTGATCCGTCTTACTTCTGCCGGAAGCCTGCGCCGCAAAAAAGAAACCGTCAAAGATATCGATCTGGTGGGCTCCTGTAAAGAAGAACAACGCTTAAGCATCATGGACTACTTTGTTCGCTACCCTCTAACCGAGTCCATCGTCAATCGGGGGCAAACCAAATCCACCATCCTTTTACAGTCCGGCATATCCTGTGATTTACGATTGGTAGATGATGAACAGTTCCCCTTTGCCCTGCATCATTCTACCGGCAGCAAAGAACACAATACAGCCATGCGCCACAGGGCGAAAACCAGGCATCTGACCATGAACGAATACGGTCTTTTTCCCCGCGGTAGCGAGCAATCTCTGCCGTGTAGCAATGAAGTCGAAATTTTTCAAACCCTGCAACTGGACTTCATTCCACCCGAATTACGTGAAAATCAGGGCGAGATTGAAGCAGCGGAAAAGAATAATTTACCGGAACTCATTACAGAGGATCAGATTAAAGGCGTATTTCACGTCCATTCCGTTTACAGCGATGGGGCAGCCTCCATTGCCGATCTGGTTCGGGCCTGCCGAAATAAAGGTTATCACTATCTGGGAATTTCGGACCATAGTAAATCGGTCTTTTATGCTCATGGGCTCAGTGAAGATCGCGTTAAAATGCAGCATGAAGAGATCGATCGACTGAACTCCGGAATGAATGATTTCGTCATTTTCAAAGGCATCGAGGTCGATATTCTGAATGACGGCGGTTTGGATTATGACGATGAGGTTTTGGCCTCTTTTGATTTCGTTATTGCCTCGGTTCATTCTTCGTTCCGGATGTCGAAGGAAGAGATGACGCATCGTATTTGCCAGGCATTAAAACATCCCCTGGTGACGATGCTGGGCCATCCCACCGGTCGTCTGCTTCTGGCCAGGGAACCGTATCCACTCGATATGAGGCAGGTTCTTGAAACTGCAGCCGAACAGAATAAGATTATCGAAATCAATGCCAATCCCCACCGCCTGGACCTGGATTGGCGCTGGGGGAAATTGGCCAATCAATTGGGTGTAAAGACCTCCATCAATCCGGATGCCCATACTCTGGCCGGTCTGGAGGACATAAAATGGGGAGTAGGTATTGCCCGTAAAGGGTGGTTCACTGCAGAACAGGTTCTAAACACCCATCCCGTACAAAAAATAAAACAACTATTTCATTGTCCGGATTGACAAGTTTAGGCGATTATACTATTTTACCGATTTGAAACAGGAGCAAAGGCGCTATGAAATACCGAATTGCAATGGATGCTATGGGTGGTGATCATGCACCCCAGGAAATTATTAAGGGCGTGGTAACGGCTATGCGTGAGGATGATGAGCTGGATATCATTCTGATCGGTGATGAAGAGGCGATTAAAAAGGAGTTACAATCGCTGAACTGCAAAAAGGAACCGCATATCGTCCATACGGATCAATGGATTACCATGGACGCTTCCCCCAAAAAGGCTTTGCAGGGAAATCCGCGAGCCAGCGTTATACTGGCCGCGAAATTGGTGCATGAGGGGCAAGCCGATGCTTTGGTCAGCGCCGGCAATACGGGCGCTACAGTATTGGCGGCTGCACAAAACCTGCAAATTATTCCCGGCATAGAGCGTTCCGGTCTGGCGGCGATCTATCCCACTGCTAAATTCGAACACGGCGGCCATGGTTTTGCCCTGATTTTAGATGTGGGCGCCACACTGCATTGTACGCCCAAGCAGTTAGTACATTTTGCTTATATGGGTAGCTACTATGTTTCACATGTACTGGGGATCGAAAACCCCAGGGTAGCTCTTTTGAATATCGGCGAAGAAGAAACCAAGGGCGGCGAAGTGCTTACCAAAACCCATCGTTATCTGCAAGATGCCGAAGGGTTGAATTTTGTGGGTAATGTGGAAGGAAAAGATATCCCCAAAGGGGCCGCCGATGTCATTGTGACCGAGGGATTTGTGGGCAATGTGGTCTTGAAAATGATGGAAGGCGTCTCCGACGTGCTGCGCCAGACCGGAAAATACGCTTTAAAGAAAAAATTACAATGGAAGTTAGGACTGGCTTTACTCTCTTCGGGTGTGAAGAGGCTTAAGAAGAAAACGGATTATTCCGAATATGGTGGTGCACCGATCCTGGGTTTTGAGAAGTTAGTTATAAAGGCCCATGGCCGCTCCAATGCCAAAGCTATCGGCAATGCCATCCGGGTGGCCAAAAAGGCCGTTGCCCAGAATGTCAGCGGGCATATTGCCGATTCCATCGTAAAATTCAACGAGAAGCACAGTCTGGATTTTATCGATATTTAGCGAACGGAGCGTCCTCCGTCCACGGGAATAATAGCCCCGGTAATATAATCGGAATCTTCAAAGAGAAAACGCACGGTCCGGGCTACGTCGCGGGCCGAGCCCTCTCTTTTCAGTAGCGTTTGCTGAACAGCGAACGCTTTTTCTTTTTCATTCATCTCCCCGGGTATCATTACCGGTCCGGGATTCACGCAATTGACCTGAATTTGGGGAGCCAACGCTTTAGCCAGACCACGCGTTAAGGCCACAATCCCGGCCTTGGTTAGTGAATAGGGCAAATAGGCCGGAAATGGGGTCTCGGCTCCGGCGTCTCCGATATTGACGATTTTACCCCGGCCATTATTCTTCATATGGACGCTTACCTCCTGCGAAAGGAAAAAGACCTGCTTTAAATTGGTATTGTGTAATTGATCCCACTCCTTTTCGCTAACTTTTCCAAATGGTGTCTTAAAGAAAATTGCGGCGTTGTTTACCAGACCGTCGATTTGCCCGAAAACCCGCAATGTTTCCAGAACCAGATTTTTTCTTACATCGTCCTTCCTCAAATCACCACTAAAAAGATGGATGCGGCCACCCATTGAGAGCACTTCGGCTTTTAGTTTTTCTGCCTGGGTCCTACTTCGATAGTAATGGCAAAGGACCGTAGCTCCGGCACGGATTAATTCCAGAGTAATTTCCTTGCCGACACGTACGGCACCACCTGTAATGATAATCGTTTTGCCTGTTAGATTCATAGTTTCTATAGACCCTCTGTATTTTTTAGAAAGGGATTGAACTGCTTTTCATGGGCAATGGTCGTTGTCGGTCCGTGGCCGGGATAGACGACGGTTTCATCGGGTAAAGTAAGAAGTTGGTTCTGAATCGATTGAATTAACTGCCGATAATTTCCACCGATTATATCCGTTCTGCCGATCGATTCTTTAAAGAGCACGTCCCCGGCGAAGAGAGCACCGGGAGCATAAAGGCTAAGGCTTCCCGGACTGTGTCCCGGTGTGTGCAGAACTGTAAAGGAGAGAGAACCGCAGGGAATATTCTGTTTATGGTGTAAATAAGCACTGATGTCCGGAAGGCCTGAGTTGGGCAAACCGAACATCTGGCTTTGACTACCGAGCATATTTAAGATAGGCAGATCCTCTTCACCCATATAAAAGGGAAGATTATAATGCTGTTGAAGCTCTTTTAATCGGCCCACATGATCGATATGGGCGTGAGTGGCAATAATTTTAAGCGGTTTCCAGTTTCTTTCTTCAACGGCGGTGATGATCTCGGATATATCATCACCGGGATCGATAATCATACATTGGCCGTGTGCTTCATCACCGATCAGGTAACAGTTTGTCTGTAAGGGGCCGACTACGATGGTAATGATTTTCATTATCTTCCCCTTAAAAAACCGGATTAAGAGCTCGTCCCGTTTCCAGAACGGAAATTACATTACGGGCGGCCATACGGGCCATTTCGTTGCGTGTTTCAACCGTACCGCTGCCGAGATGGGGTAAAAGTACGACCTGGTTCATGGAAAGCAATGCAGGATTGACCTTCGGTTCGAATTCATAAACATCCAATCCTGCCCCGGCTAAATGTTTTTGTTGCAAAGCCTGAACCAAAGCCTGTTCATCAATCACCGCACCCCGGGCCGTGTTAATAAGGTATGCTCCCTTTTTAATGGTAAAAATATTATCCGTATTCAGCAGATGATGGGTTTCTTCGGTTATGGGGCAATGCAAGGAAATAATATCGGAGTCCTGTAAGAGCTGGTCTAATCCGACCTTTCTGGCTCCGGTTTCTTGCTCGAATTGTTCTTTCCTGCTGCGGGAAAAATAAAGAATCGGCATATTAAAGCCAACTGCACGCCTACCCACAGCCTGACCGATGCGACCGGCTCCAATAATTCCCAGGGTTTTTCCGCTAACATCGCCTCCCAGGAGAAGTTGAGGTTTCCATCCTTCAAACAATCCTTTACGCACGAAACGGTCCCCTTCGACCACCCGTTTGGTTACTGCCAAAATCAGGGCCCAGGTTAAATCTGCCGTAGCAGGGGTTAAAATATCCGGGGTATTGGTTACCATGATGCCCCTGGATCGGGCGAATTCGATATCGATATTATTGTAACCAACCGCATAATTGGCAATGACTTTGAGCTCTCTGGCCCGGCTTAGAATATCCCGGTCGATTTTATCGGAGAGCAGGGGAAGAATGGCATGCACATTTTTCGCCCGTTGCGCAATTTCTTCGTGGGAAAGGGCCTGATCCTTATTATTTAAATCTAATTTGTATCCTTTTTTGCGCAGGAGTTCAATACCGGCTTCAGGAATAGGGCCGGTTATTAGGACTTTAATTTCTGACATAAAAAGATCCTCATGTAAACGAAAGTTCCGCCTGTTTTTTTTTAATTAGTGGAAAATACAAAATTTAGCTTATAAAATAAACGAATATTCCGAGGATAGAATAGAGAGGAAATTTAAACGGAAAACATAGACTGTGCTTTTTTTGTGAATCTCGGGGATCAGCTTAGAATAATTATTACCCAAACCGGAAATATGGATACGGTATTTCTTTTGTCATGGGGTTCGACTGAGAAAAATTTTTACAGTTTTTGTTAGTGATAAACCCCAATCAAATAATCCGGGTTATAAAACCGAAGATTTTTGGATCAGGAAAAGTGTTTTTTCAATATATACGAATGAACCGCTAAATTTATTTGCTCATTTTATTCCGAAAGGCATAATATTTGCTAATTATTTTGCGAATAGGTTCTTTGAGTCCTTTCCGGAATAAAGGGAATGTAAGTCTGTTCAAAAATGTTTATTATTGAAATATGACAAAAACAGGCGGGAGTGATAATGAATAGGTTTAAATATAAATTTTTTTTGGGACCGATTTTGTTACTGGCCATGATAAGCCTGACCAATTTTCAACCTCTTCCCAAACTCTTAAATAAGATTGCACCCGAGTTTCAGCGGAGGGATATGAACGGCAATTTGGTTTCTTTAAATGAGTATCAGGGCAAGGTAATTGTCCTCAATTTTTGGGCAACCTGGAATGCACCCAGCCTGAAAGAGATGGGTTATCTAGAAAGAATATCGCAGAAATACGCCCGGGATCATGTACAAATTATCGGCGTGGCCGTTGTTTCCAATGAAAAAGAAATTGCCGACCGGCTGGATATGACCGGAGTAACCTATCCCATTCTGATCGGAAATAAAGCGCTTATTTCGGCTTACGGAAATTTCAGTGCCCTACCCTGCACGTTTATCATTAATCGTGAAGGGAAAATCAAGAGTGTCCTGCCCGGAAGCCATTCTTATCTTCAACTTGAACAAGTCGTAAGGGAAGTAGTGAAAAGCGATACCATACAAAGTACGACTAAAATGGCCGTCGAGTAATACAATATTTTTAAAACTTCGGCACTCCTCTAATTTCCTCTCTTCCCTCATTGCATCAAATCTCTGAAATCAGTATCATATCCCATTCTCTGAACAAATAATTTCTTGCTGCTAATTTTGGGGAAGAGCGAGATGATTGGGTATAAATTAAGAAATGGACAAAAACGGCTGGTTCTGGGACTTATGTCCGGCACTTCCTGTGACGGGCTGGATATTGCTCTGGTAGAGATCGGCAGCGGTGCGATTAAGTGTTTAAGTGCAAAAAGCTACGATTATTCTCCGATCCAGAAACAAGCGATATTAAACTACATCCAATTGAACCATAGCAATGTGAAAACAGTCAGCCAGTTAAATTTTTATTTAGCCCAAATATGGGCGGAGCTGGTACAACGTTTTTTGAAAGAAACCGCTTGGCAAAATAAAGAAATCGATTTGATTGGCAGTCATGGCCAGACCGTCTGGCACCAGCCCCTGGCCGAGCCGTTTATTGATCGTCCCCTGCGTTCCACTCTACAGATCGGTGATCCGTCTGTATTAGCTCAATTGGTCCAAATTCCTGTGGTAGGCGATTTTAGAGTGGCGGATATGGCTGCAGGCGGACAGGGCGCACCACTGATCCCTTATTTTGACTGGCTCTATTTTTCGAGATACGGCCAGAATCTGCTACTGGTTAATATCGGAGGTATATCCAATATCACTTTTGTAGCGGATGATGGTGATTTACAAAAGGTTCTGGCTTTTGACTGCGGGCCGGGCAACATGCTGATGGATCAGGCCGCCCAACACTATTCGGGACAACCCTTCGATGCGGATGGCCGGATGGCTAAACGGGGGACTTTTTCGAAGGCGCTTTTTCACTTTATATTAGCAAGGGATTCATTTGTTGATTTAGAACCGCCGAAATCGACCGGCAGGGAGTGGTACGGTTCGGATTTTTTCAGGGCAGTACAAAAGAAAGCTCTGGGCCTTAAATTGAGCGGTGCGGATGTATTGCATACTCTCGCTTATTACACGGCGTATACCATTCATGAAAATTACCGGCATTTCCTGGCCGAAAAGCATGCCGTACAAAAAGTTTTAATTGGCGGCGGCGGCGCCCGTAACGGATTTTTAATGAACTACCTGAAACAACTGTTCAATCCCGTTCCGGTGGAGCGGGTGTCGACCTATGGAATAGAGGATGATTTTAAGGAAGCTATCGGGTTTGCCGTCCTGGCCGATGCCACCATTTCCGGGAAAGCCTCCAATGTGCCTTCGGCAACCGGTGCCAGCCGTCCGGCTCTGTTGGGTAAAATCTGTCTTCCTTAAATTCAAAAAACAGTCTGGGATACATAATAAAAGGCAGGTATATCAATGCAGATTCAGGCTACAGAGATTATTAGAAAAAAATTGGACGGACTTCGGTTGGGAATTTTAATAACCGAAAAGGTAAAAGTTGCCCCTTCCGGCGATCTGTTTGAAGAGGAATTGAAGAAATTACAGAATGAGCTTGAGGATAAATTTGCGACCCGGCGTCCGGCTGAAAATGAAGTGGTTCATCATGTCCGTCGTATGTATCGCAGAATCGGTTGGGAACCCACCCAATACCGGCCCTCTTCGGAAGCCCTGGTACGTCGCCTGTTGAAAGGAAAGGGTTTGTATCGCATTAATAATCTGGTGGATTTTGGCAACCTGACATCCGCACGCTTCCACCTGCCTATGGGCCTGTATGATTCGGACAAAATCGTAGGCACGGTATACATGGATGTCGGACAGCCCGGCGAAGTTTATCAGGGTATCAGCAAAGATAGGATTCATGCCGAAGGGAAACTAATTTTACGCGATGAGCAGGGTATTTTTGGCAATCCTACAGCCGATTCCAGACGAACTTCCATAACGGAACAGACCCGAAATGCCATGGCCGTATTCTTTTGTCCTGCCGAAACGGATGAAGTTTATATCACAAAGGCTCTGCAGTTTTTAGAAGAATATTATCAAACATTTGGTGCACGGGTGAAATGCCGATATTTTATAATCGGTCTGTAACAGGAGACGACGGAGTTATTCATAATAGTGATCTACCAGGCGAACCAGGTACTCTTCACCCTGCTTTGTATATTCAAATTCGAATTGTTTACTTAAATGCCCGTCTTCCCGCCATACTTTTTCTACTTTTCTTATCAGACGATCGGGTAATTCATACCAGCGATTGGCAAGCAGATGTCCTTGTTCATCAAACCTACGAACGGTTTTGCTTTGCTTAAAAAGATCGATTTCGGTCTTCTCTATGAGTATCCGGCCGTTATACGTAAAGAGTTCCTTCTTTTGCAGATGCCGGGCTTTATCATACCAATGCACTGAGATTTTCCGGTCATTTTCATCGTATTGAGGAACCATTCTAACCTTGATCCGTTGTTCAGCATCAAAGACGATCTCTTCGATGAGCCGGTTTGATTCGGAATAGTGTTTGGTTTTACGGTTTACAAGCTGGTTTCCGGCGCCCAATGTGCGGATTTCCTTTTCCCTTCCCGATGCATCATAGCTATAAAAAATTTGCTGAAAAGGGTTCTCCCCTGCTTTTGATTTGAAAAAACGCATGAGACGCCCTTGTTTGTTGTAAGACCACTGGTTGATGGCAATAAGTCGGTCATTCCCATCATAGAATTTTTTTTCGACGAGTACATCCTGTGAAGAATAAGAAAAAGTAATTCGGCTAAGCTGCCTGCCGTCTCTATCACTGGTGGTGATCCGGGAAATTTTTCCGGATGGGTCTCTCCGGGTAATTATGGTTACTATGATCTTTCTGTCGGCTGCTCGTACAACCCGTTTGATTTCCAATCCGTTAGCATCGAAGATGCTGCTTATCTGGCGATAGAGTGATTTTTGTCCCCTGGCGACTGTGTAAATGTAATAAAGATGATGCATGGATCGTTAAGGGTTCAGGCCCAGCTCGGAGGCTACGGAACTCATGGCAGAGGTTACAAATTCCACGTGCTCGGCAAAATCCACACCGAGTTCTTCCGCACCGCGTACGATTTCTTCCCGATTTACTTTAGCGGCGAACCGTTTGTCTTTCATCTTTTTCCTGACGGATTTAACCTTTACTTCACTCAAGGCTCGGTTTGGCCGGACTAAGGTTACGGCAGTGATAAAGCCGCTTAACTCATCTACGGCATACAGCGTTTTAGCCATTCTGGTTTCGCGGGCGACCCCGGTGTAATCCGCATGCCCCATAATCGCCTTACGAATTTCTTCCGGGATACCCTTTTTCGCTAATATTTCAGATCCCTTGTAGGGGTGTTGATCGGGAAATTGTTCATAATCAAAGTCATGCAGCAGTCCGACTACACCCCAAAGCTCTTCATCCTCCCCGAATTTTCGGGCATAAGCGCGCATGGCGGCTTCTACCGCATAGGCATGTTTGAGCAGGCTCTCACTTTTGGTATATTCTTTTAAAATACTCAGGGCTTCGTTGCGGGTCATAGTGTATTCCTTCTTTTTAAATCCAGCCGGCAGTAATTTTAATCAGTGACAAACTTAAGGTACAAATTTTAAGAAGTCAAAACGAGTCCCGGGCAGGATTATTCCTTAGAAAGGCAGCCCGCCGGGGCAGTCCTCATCGTAAGAGTCTTCTAAAGAAATATAGTGTTGGTGAAACATATCATCCGCAAAGTACATTACCGCCGTTTACATTCAATATTTCACCGGTAATAGCTTGGGCTAAATCGGATGCGAGAAAAACCACGGGCCCGGCAATATCTTCGGCCTGCGCAATGTATCCGAGGGGGATCTGAGCCAAAATCTGTTTTCCTTCACTACGCAGGGATTCCGCCGACATGTCGGTATTGACCCAACCCGGAGCCACGCTGTTTACGCGAATTCCGGCAGGTCCCAGTTCCGTAGCCAGGGATTTGGTGAAACTGATAATAGCACCCTTGGAAGCAGCGTAGTGGGAATGCAATGCTTCTCCGCGTTGACCGGCAGTGGAGGATATATGGATAATACTGCCCTTAATTTTCTGTTCTTTCATATGTTTTACAATAAGGTGGGTGAAGTAAAATACGCTATCCAGATTAATCTGCATCGTTTTTCGCCAATCATCAACGGTCATCTCTTCTATCTTGCCGTATTCCCAGACCCCGGCATTGTTAACTAAAACATGGATCCGTTTATAACGGTCGATCACTTTACTCACGAAATGGCGGACTTCAAAATAATCGCTGACGTCACATTCTTCAAAAAACACTTCTCCGTCGTGAAGGGCGCATGCTTTAGCAAGCTCATCGGCTTTACGGTAATTTTTATTGTAATTAAAAGCCACATTGGCGCCCAGTTTGCTGAACAAACGAACGGTTGCAGCACCGATGCCCCGACTGCCACCGGTTACAATGACATTTTTATCATGAAAATCAAACATGGTCAGACCCTGTGCGTTCATTCACTATCGCATTTAGAATGAGATTTACTTATATTCATTTTATCCAAGACAAATATAAACAATATATGAATGATACAAAACATAAATTGAAGAGGGGAAAGATGGAATCACTGTGGCAGGAAGTGAATCAAAATATTCCGCAAATTTTGAATAGCTATAAAAATGTGGCGGTAGTTGGACTTTCTCCCAAAAGCTATAAAGCGAGTTACGCGGTTGCCGCTTATCTGCTTCATAGCGGTTATACTATTTTTCCCGTTAATCCCAATTACGAAGAGATTCTGGGCCTGCCCTGTTACGCCCGGCTGGCCGATATCCCGCAGCCGGTGGATATTGTCGATATTTTTCGTCGTTCGGAGGATGTGCCTCCGATAGTGGATGATGCTATTGAAAAGAAAGCCAAAGTAATCTGGATGCAACAAGGAATTGTCAACGAAGCCGCGGCTAAGAGAGCATTATCCGCCGGTGTACGGGTGGTAATGGATTTGTGCATGAAGATCGAACATATGCAGTTGTGGCATTCTTAACGCATGATGACCAATTTTCGGCTTTGACGCATAAGCCGGCCGGTACCCAAAGTCCGGGCCGAAATCCGGTAAAAATAAACTCCATTAGCCAAATTGTTCAGGTCAACCGAATAGTGATGTTCCCGCAGTCCGCTCACAATCCACGGACCGAATTCCTGTATCTTTTCTCCCAATACATCGTAAAGAACGATATTCAGAATACTGGGGTAATTGACTCTAAAACGAAATGTTGTAAAGGAATGCGCCGGATTAGGATAATTCTGCGAAATTATAAGATTCTTTTTGCCAAGGGAATCCGGTGGAACGGCATAGCCCAAAGAATCGGCCAGGGCATAAGCTTTTTCCAGATTTACGATTCCCCATCCTAAAAATTTATCGGGGAACGAGGCCTGGGATGCCGTATTCTTCAATATTTCACGCATCTGAGCCGGAGTCAGGTATGGGAAAGCTTGTAACAAGAGGGCAGCCCCGCCGGCAGCCAGGGGGCAGGAAAAAGAGGTACCGCTACCGTACGTAAAACCCGCCGTATCGTGGTCGTTGGCCACAAAAACATAACTGCCCATGGCCGCAATATCCGGTTTGATCCGCCCATCGGCTGTGGGGCCTACCGAAGAGAATCCGGCTCTGAAACCACTGCTGTTTACTGCGGCCACAGTAAGTACTTTTTGGGCATCTGCCGGAGCGATCAGCGTATTATGATCGGGATTATATCCTTCATTTCCCGCCGAGTTAAAGAGGATCATTCCTTTGTCTACCGCCATCTCGGCTGCGATGGTAACCACCGCGGTCTTCCCGTCCATATCACTCCAGGAATACCAATCGATATAACCCAATGAACTGCTTACTATATTGGCTCCCAGACTATCCGCCCATTCGAGGCCGGCTACCCAAAAATCTTCTTCCACCGGGGTCTCACTGGCATCCACTTCGGTGCGGGCCAGCAAATAGGAAGCATTATAGGCCGGACCGATCAGAAATCCGGGTGCAAACCCGGCAATTACGGAAAGAGTCATCGTTCCATGCCAGCCAACGGTAGCTTTTAATCGGCTGTCGTCTACTTCTGTATCGTTGTCAACGAAATCGTGGGTGGCAACAATATGAAGATGACGGAAAGCGCGGTGCAGGTAAAGCAGATTAAAACCGTCATCCAGCATGCAAATCCAGATGCCGCTGCCGTCCAATCCCTTTTTATGTAGGGCGGGGATTCCGATCATTTGTAATTGGTTGTATGACTTACCGTAATCCAAACTGTCGATGACGGTGTTTGCTTTTTGCAAAGCCCGGATATGTGTTTGTTCAATTAAATCCGGGTGTTTCTTGCGGGTTACAGCAACGTCTTCGATTTTTAAAACGAAAGGCAGCGCCGATAATTCGTCCAGGTGGCCTGACTTTACTTCCACACTAACGGCATTCAGCCATTTGGATCGCACCCGGATTCGATTGACTAAAGGGCGGATTTGTTCGATATAAGGTGGATAGACACGTTTGTCGCTAAAATCAATTAGAGGACCATTTTTACGGACCTTTGCTCTGCGCTGAAGGGCGCGGGAAGTGAGCAACTGACCGGCTTTTTGCAGAGCGAGTTCCTGCTGAGGACCTTTATCCCGCAGAAATATCCATACGATTCCAGGGCCTTTTTCTCCGGCGAATATTGTATTGATTATGAGTAAGCTAAATAGTACGTAAAGCGGCAGAAATCCCGATAGAGATTGGAGCCTTTGGTTATATTTTCTTTGTTCATTCTTTGTCATCGGATTTATTCTTTTATATTTTGATTGAATTAAAATTTAAAATAAAAGTTTTCGATCATTAAAACAAGATGGAAGGGCATATTCCGCTTCAATCCTTTGGCCGAGGGTTCTTTAGGGAAGGGGCATGACTTAAGCGGTTGATTGTATCCAACTTCTGCCCAATTTCCTCTAAGGCCGGGTCCAGGATTGCGGACAATTTTTTCGAGACCCGACCGTAGCGTTTAAGTTTTGCGGATTTTTCATCCATCAACACGGTCCAAAAATAACTTTCAGTTGTATGCATTAATTTGGAAAAGTGTTCCGTCTTATAATCCAGTCCAAAGGTATCCTTCAAAAAAGAAATTTTGGATTTAATTTCAGAGATTACCCTGTCCAGCTCTTTTTTTCTAACCGGATCGAAATCGACCTGCAAACGATAGATCACTCCCTCATAATCTCCCTGCTCGGAAAGCAATTTGAGCAGCAGCAGTTTTTCTTCAAGCAGACTCAGGGATACGGAGAGGGAGCGGCATTGAGCCTCATTCAAGATTGGCCACTCTTGTTTGCTCTGTTTTGGGTCCATAAATCAAGTTTAAATATTGGATTCTTAAAAACCAAATTTAATCAATCCGGAGTTTCCGTATTTGAGTAAACATTGGGATTGTCTTCCGGAATTATGAGCGAATAAATGAGGATATGTTACCCTGGTAAGAGAGTTGTCTTTTACCATTTGCGAATAAATTACTTAAAAAATGGGTAGAAATGACGAGAGTACAAAAGAAACGAAGCATATTTAAAATTTTGAAGGGCTATATTGAGTCTGAAACTAAATGATTTTTTTTCGTCTTTATTAAGCGGATGGTCCGAATTAGAATTAAATCCCCTCACATTGGCTTTTCGCGGAGCCAATGAAACTCTGGAGGAAGAGTTCAATTCTTTTTACTTCAGGGAGAAGCTCCTGCAGATGCGGGCCGGAATTATCCTGGGTCTTGTCTTGTACATCCTTTTCGGTATTTTGGATGCCTATTTGCTGACGGATTTAAAATATACGTTTTGGTTCATTCGTTTTGGAATTATAACTCCTGTGGCCCTCATAGGTTTTTTATGCACACTTTCGAAGACCTTTGAAAAAACGAATCAATGGATCTTAACGGTTATTAATCTCTTCGCGGGGACAGGGATTATTGCTATGGTTGTGCTGGCCGGCCCGCCGGTATCCTACTCCTACTATGCGGGATTAATTCTTGTATTTATCTTTATCAATACCATTAGCGGCCTTCGATTCATCTGGGCCTTTGCCACAAGTTGGTCTCTGGTGATCATTTTTGAAATAGTAGCTGTTTTTTATAAAGAATTTCCTCTGGCCGTACTTGTCTCTAATAGCTTTTTCTTCGTTGCTTCAAATATACTGACCATATTTGCCGCATATTTCATTGAGTTCTCTTTGCGCCGGGATTTCTATCTGGCCAGATTACTTGAAATTGAAAAAGAAAAGGTGAATCACTCTAAGATCCATTTGGAACGTCTGGTTAAGGAAAGAACACTCCAGCTCAGTGAAACCAATAAAAAATTGAATGAGGAACTGGATCAGAAGCGGAAATTAATTACCAAACAAGAGCGGTTACAGAAACAGTTGATTCAAGCTCAAAAAATGGAAGCGATCGGTCACCTGGCAGGGGGCATTGCTCACGACTTTAACAATTTACTCACAGTGATCAACGGATACAGTGAGTTGTTGTTACTTAAATTCCCGGAAACAGATGTTTCGTTCGAGCGTCTGCAGCAGATACAGGAAGCCGGAAAGCGCGCCGAAAGATTAACGCGTCAGCTTTTGGCCTTCAGCAGAAAGCAACTGATGCAACCGGTAGTATTGGATTTGAATCGATTATTGGGTGAACTGGAAAAAATGCTTCACCGGCTCATCGGTGAAAACATAGAATTGGTTTTTAATTACGCAGATAACCTGCGTAAAATAAAAGCGGACCCCGGTCAATTGGAACAGGTCGTTTTGAATTTGGTAGTTAATGCCCGGGATGCTATGCCGAAAGGCGGCAAAATCACCATAACGACTCAAAATATAGAAATAGACGAACAGAAAATTAAGAATCGGCCCGCCCTGACCCCCGGAGATAAAGTACTCTTGACCATTACCGATACCGGAGAGGGTATGGATGAAAAGGTTAAGGCGCATATTTTTGAGCCCTTCTTTACCACCAAAGAAACAGGCAAAGGAACCGGATTGGGATTATCCACAGTTTATGGTATAATTAAACAGAGTAACGGTTTTATATACGCGGACAGTAAATTAGGGCAGGGTACAAGTTTTAGTGTTTTTTTTAACGCCGTCGAGGCGGACGAACCGGATATTTATGAACGGGAATCCGATCATCGAAGTTTTTTCGGCAAAGAAACGATCCTTGTGGCGGAGGATGAAGACTCGGTCCGTAACTATATTCATGTAATTCTAAAAAAATACGGCTACACGGTTTTGCTTACATCCAACGGACAGGAAGCAATTCACTTACTGAAAAATAATAGCGGTGAAATCGATTTGTTGATAACCGATATTATCATGCCGGTCATGAGCGGCAAAGAATTGGTAGACCGGGTTCTCAAAATTAAACCGGATTTACCTTATCTTTATATCTCCGGCTACACCGATGATGTCATTGGCCGACAGGGAATCATTGATAGAGAAATTATGATTCTTCAAAAACCGTTTTCGTATAACGGTTTGCTGGAAAAAATTCGAACTATACTGGATCAAAAGGAAGAGAAAAAACATTCTATGGTATCCCAATGAGGGGGATGCTCTTACCTGCAAAACAGGATAGTTTATATTTAAACCAATGAACCAATGAAGGTCATTAACGACTATAAAAATAAATCATACGCTGAATAGCCGATCGGCATACGGCGCAAAATTTTTTCTCCCGATTAGAGAACATCATGCAGTTTAACTGCGGACGATACAGGCCGTGGCTGGAATAACCCGCTCCTTCAAAAAAGCCCACTTTGTTTTTTAATGGATGATCGGCAATAAATGTTTTGAGTTTTTTTTCCAGTTCAGCCATGTCCGTTTTTAGTTGATTCTGAACCTTTAGAGAATCACCGCTGAGTTGCAGACGATGCAAACGACGGCGTAAGGATTGACGGTGAACACTGAGCTTATCGTACTCATTCTTATTCCAATAAGTGGGCACGGCTTTACCGGGGTTGACTTCGTTAACCCATTTCAGCCGATGAGGATCGAGTAAAGCGGTAATATTGGGCTCGGTCGGTTCCACGCCTTTGGGATAGAAATCGGTATAAGCTACTTCCGAATTATAATATTCATCGGCCAGGCCGGCAAAGGAGTGACCGAATTCATGAACAAAGACCAATTCCGTGGCAGGACTGTGAGCCGTGAACACGGCATATTGGTTATAGATGCCACCTCCGCCGTAACGTTTGCTGTTCACCATAATAAAGATGGCGTCATAAGGAACCTGTCCGGCCATATCCCGGACACTGCGGTTATCTTCCGTTAACAGGTAGCGGCTGAGTCCAAGCGCATTATAAGAAGCATTCAAAATCGTGTTCCGATAAACCTGCTTCCCCGGTTCATCTACACCGCTTTGTTGTGAGGGACGAAATACACCATAGAGGTTAAAGCGATTTCGATTCGATCGATAGGGTTCAACCGAAAAGAACAGGTCTGCCCGCTCTTTCAAATCCTTTTTGAATAATTTAAATTCATCCTGTGTATAACCTTCGGATAGAAAGACAATATCCACTTTGCTGTGTGCCGGTCCGTTTTTTAAAACGGTAATTATTTGGGCACGGGCTCCGGGCTGTTCTCTAATAATATGCCAGTCGCCGGGATCGATTTTACGGATGAATTTGGGACGTAATACATTTTGCTTATCCCGTACTTCGATGACGAAAAGGAAGGGTGCTTTGGGTTCGGGAATCAGTACCGACTCGTGATATGTTTTCTTTCGGCCTTCAATGGCCGGTCTGGTGGTCTGGTATTCGGCGAAGTAGGTATTGTAACCTCTGGAATAAATCAATTGATTGCTGGCCACATCGATAATATGAACATAATATTTGCCGTTGTTGAACTGATCCAGCGAGTGATGCGGATTTCCGGCCCAGATACCGTAGGTATAAATTTGGTCAATGGTAAAAATTTCCTCCGTAGCGTTACCGGTATGAAAATAATCGATACGCATGGTATGATCGTTAAAATAATTTTCGAAGGTTAGTTTCGGCCAGGCATATAAAAAAAAAGGAATAAGTGTTAAGGAAAAAGCAGCTAAAAGGCGCCTCATGATTTTCCTTTCTGATGATTAATCAATAAATTCCGAGACAGAAGATAGGGAAGAATGGTGTTCGGGTAAAATTTTTTCGAATCTTATTTACAATAAGCGTGAAACATCTATTTGCTTTTTAAAGTAAGAGATATAAATTTTACTATTCAAAGAGAATAAAAGAAATTTTTGAATAAGAGGAATGACAAGGAAGAATACATGGGATTTTGGGGAAAAGCAATAGGAATCGGATTTGGATTTATGCTTGGCGGGCCGCTCGGTGCCATTATCGGCGGTACATTGGGTCATATGTACGATATGGAATCCGATCAGAAGACCAGAGGCCTGGGCATGCGCTGCCCCCATTGCGGAAATATGATCCGCCCCACCGCAGACGGTTATTGCCCTGTGTGCGGGATGAAATTGGAAAGCAGGCCTTTGCATAACACCTATGACCGGCAATTTGTTTTTTATGTGAGCCTCGCTTCTCTGGCGGCAAAGATGGCCAAGGCGGATGGTGTGGTTACCAGAGATGAAATAGAGGCTTTTGATCATTTTGTACGCACGGAATTGGGAGTCACTACCGAAGAGAGAAAAATTATTGCCCAACTTTTCAATAAAGCCAAAGATTCGCCGGAAGACGGTTTGTCAATTGCCCGTCAGTTTAAGGAACTGATCGGTTATCAGCCCCAGGTTTTACAAACCATGGTGCATCTACTCTTTCGCATAGCCATGGCCGACGGTCGTTTCCATCCGGCGGAAGAGCGGTTTATCGAACAGGTAGCCCGTATTTTCGGGCTGTCGCAGGCAGACTATGAACAGATTCGGTCCTTATTCATCAAAAAGAATGACCGGGCCTACCGCATTCTCGGTGTTTCAGCCAATGCAAGTGATGAAGAGGTGCGCCATGCTTATAAAAAACTGGTCATGGAATATCATCCCGATAAACTCATGGCCAAAGGTGTCCCGGAAGATTTTATCAAGATTGCCAATGAAAAAATGGCTGAAATCAATAATGCCTATGATCAGATATCCAAAGAGCGAGGATTTTAGACATGGAAAAAAAATACAGTGATTTTTACAAACAGTTACGTTCTCAAATCGATGAATTTTTAAGTAAAAAGAATTTTAAATATGCGGAGCTTTTGCTATTGGCTCCCGATCTGTTTCATCTGATGGTCAAGCTGTCTCTCGATAGCCGGGTTCCCAGAGAAAAAAAGGTCAAACTGATTGCAGCTATTGCTTATTTCATCAGTCCCCTGGATTTTATCCCCGAGGCGATTTTGGGCCCTATCGGTTATATGGACGATTTAGCGATTGCCGCTTATGTGTTGAATGATTTTATCAATAATCAGAATATGGATATTCTCTATGAACATTGGGCCGGAAGCGGGGATATTCTGGCTCAGATTCAGAATATTCTTACCGTGGCGGATCATTATCTTGGTCAGGGGCTGTGGCAAAGAATGAAAGAAAAAGTAAACCAGGCCCGGCTTTAAAACAATGTCGCCTTTGCTTACGGGTCTCAGTCCGTTTACTGAAGAGCAGATCCACGCTCTCCACAGCAGCCTGTCCACTCCGGCGCTGATTGCCTATCTGCCCCGGGTTGAACGCAATCTGCAACACATGCAGCAACTTGCCGAAAAGAGCCATACCAGGCTGAGGCCTCATACGAAAACCCATAAATCCTTTTTTTTTGCCGGCCGGCAATTGGCCCATGGCGCGGCCGGGATTACAGTGGCTAAACTTTCCGAAGCCCGGGGGATGTTTCAGCAGGGTATAAGCGATCTGTTCATTGCCAACCAGATTACTCAATCACTAAAATTACCGGATTTACGCCAACTACACGAGCATTCCGGTATTCTGATCGGTATGGATAACAGACAGCACATCGAGCTGTTAAGGCCTGTTTTTAAATCGTCTTCTAAGCCCTTAAAAGTACGCATCGAAGTGGACAGCGGATTGCATCGCTGCGGGGTAACGGTTGGTCCGGCACTGATTGATTTGGCCGAACATATTAAAAAGGAATCCTGGCTGGAGTTGGAAGGTATCTTTACGCATGCCGGACAATCCTACCAGGCCAGAGCCCCAGAGGAGATCCGGCAGATCGGTGAGCGGGAAGGGGAGTTAATGGCCGAAGCCAAAAGGCTGCTGGCAGACCAGGGAATCGATATTCAAACGGTGAGTGTAGGTTCTACTCCTACCGTTCCTTATTCTTCACGCAATCCCCTGGTCAATGAAATCAGACCCGGAAATTATATTTTTTATGACGGCATGCAGCTTACTCTCGGAACGGCAAAAGCAGAGCAATGTGCTCTTTTTGTGCTGAGTACGGTTGTCTCTCAACCGAATGATGACCGCTTGGTGGTGGACGCCGGCAGTAAAGCCTTAAGCACGGAAGGATTCGCCCTGAGCGGAAACTATGGCCCGGTGGCTTTTCCCGATGGTAGACTGGTAAGATTGTCGGAAGAACATGGTGTTGTACAAAGGAAACAAAAACAGAAAATAGCTATAGGGAGTCCGTTGCTAATCGTTCCCAATCATGCTTGCGTAGCGGTAAATTTATTCGATTTTTACCATCTGGTCGATTCGGAAATGAAGGTCAGAAAAGTTGCGGTGGACTTACGTGGGAACAGTCGGTAAACGGTAAAAAAATTATGCGACCCGTTTTAAAGAGAATCTTACCCATCCTGTTGATTTTTATCCTCGTTGTTCTGGGCAGCGGTTATTTTATTTACCGAAGTTATGCCCGTCTTAATGAGGAGTTGGTACGTCGTACATCTTTGCTGCTGGGTAAGGCGGTAGAAGATGCCCTGCGTAATGGAGCCGACCGTAATTTGCAGCGGTTGACTCGCACGGAAAAAAAGCGTTTACGTTCTTTAATGAATTCCATGACTACCGAAACCGGAAGTATTATCCATATCCTGCTTATCAATTCCGATATGAAAATTCTGCTTAGCAGTGATCGCTCCATAGAGGGCCAGCAATATAAATCTGCTCAGGAATTGCAGAATCTTCGCAGTACCAGGCCGCTGGTATTGAACAAAACATGGCAGGGTGGATTAAAGGTATTGGACGTCATTATTCCTCTGAAAAATGCCAACCAAAAAGTCTTCGGCTATCTGCGTCTCATCCTCTCCCGTAAAGAACTGGCAGATTTTTACGGCGATCTTTCGGTTATCTTTTTACCGATTGTTCTGCTTTTCAGTTTATTACTGATATTTACTTTTTATTTTGTTTCCCGTTCCTATCGTTCTCCCCTGGAGTCTTTGCGCACCATGGCCAGCCGCCTGGACAAGGGGGACTATTCCTATCGCATTCATTATGATCAGAAGGATGAATTTACAGACACGTTTAGCCGTTTAAACAAGACCATCGAAAAAGTAAGTGTGTTAAGTGAAGGGTACAAGAAAGCCGAAAAACGGATTTCGACTCTGTTGCGGGCGGTAGATCAGAGTATTGTCATTTTGGATTACGAAGGCCGGGTGAGCGCTTATAACGAATCGGCTCTCCACTTTTTTCATTGCCCGCAAAATAATGATTTTATGATGTTTTTCCAGACTATCCTCTCGCGCAACAGAGAGCTGCAGACCCTGATTAACCGGGCCAGGGAATCCGGCCGGAGTATAACCGACAAAGAGGTAACGATTTGGCTGGAAAAGAGCCGGGATGTTCTGGCCCGAGTAACCTGTCAGATTTACAAAGAGGGTCAAAATATCGTAAATATATTACTCTCTTTTAAAGATGCTCATCTGCTGGATGAACTGCAAAGCAATTTGCAACGTTCCATGAAATTCGGCGTGATCGCCAATCTGGCTTCGTCCATCAGTCATGAGATCAAAAATCCCCTGTCGGCCATGGCCATTCATACCGAAATTCTCAGTAACCGCATGCGTAAAATACATATGGAAGATGCTGAAAAACTACAGAAATCTTTGGATATCTTGCAAAATGAAGTAAAACGGTTGAATCGGATTACCCAACAATTTTTTAGTCTGGCCCGGGTGAAACGCACCGATCTTACCTTGATTCAGATTAACGGTGTAATTAAAGATGTGTTGGCCCTGGTAAAGCAACAGGCTATAGAACGGAATATAAAGATCGAAAGTGAACTGGAAGCCAATCTGGATTTTATATACGGAGATGCAGATCAATTAAAACAGGTTATTCTGAATCTGGTGATCAATGCTTTCCAGGCCATTGGCCAGAAAGGGACGGTTTATTTACGTACCCATAGCAGTGAACGCCGTATTATGGTCGAGATACAGGATACGGGAAAAGGCATGAGCGAAGAGGTTCAGCAACATATTTTCGATCTGTATTTCAGCACCAAAGAAGACGGAGGGGGCATCGGTCTGGCAGTCAGTAAAAATATCATGCAGGTTCATGAGGGGCGCATCAGTTTTGAAAGCGCTCCCGGACAGGGCACAAAATTTATACTCGATTTTCCCCGCAAGGATAAAACCACCCAATTGAATATACCGGTAGTTGAACAGGATTAAGATGTATCTTATAGGCATGAGTTTCATACCCCGAAGCCTGCTCCGAAGTTATTCATTTAGAATAAGTTTATATGTTTCACGGGATGATACGGATATTGAAATAGGATCAGTTGGGTACTGAGCATTAAAAAAGCCGATACACCCCGGTGCATCGGCTTCATCTCTTCAAAAAGTTAATTATAATAAAATTTCATCGGCATGAAGCAGGTCGGAGAAGGTCTCGTTCTTTATTTCGTCGGCATTTTTACGCGCCCGGGCCAGCGCGTTGAGAATGTAGCGGTTGGCAATGAAGACCTTATGACTATCGATCTCGGCTTCTTCCAAAAGTAAATAGCCTATATACAGGTAGCTGTAAAGTTCTACCAGATCCTTGGCAGCAACATCCTGAAAGTACTTGTCATTCTTATCCGTTACAAATTTCAAAGAGTCCAGGAAAATTTCGCGGATATGGATCAGATGGTCGGCCAGGGGTTGTAAATTACCTTTGTAAATTTTTTTGGCCTTTTCTTCAAAATGATCGGCAAGGATGTCATTAATAACCCCTCCGATGGCAGCGACAATTTGCAATTGCGAAGTGCCTTCATAAATATTGGTAATTCTTGCGTCGCGTACCAGACGTTCAATGCGGAATTCCTTCATGTATCCCGTACCACCGTGGATTTGTAAAGAATCATAAGCAATTTTATTGGCGTCTTCGGTGAGAATATACTTGGTCATCGGAGTCAATAATCCGGCGATTCTGGAAGCATGTTTCTGACGGGCTGCGGTTTCGGAATAGTCCTTACCGGCTTCTTTTAAGCGTTGAACTTTTTCTTCCAGCCGGTCACGCAGGTCGACCCAATAGCTGGTGGCATACATTAAGGAGCGGTCACTTTCCAACTTGACACGCATCTCGATCAGTATATTGGCCACAGCAGGAATATTATAGATAGCCCGGCCAAACTGTTCACGGGCTTTGGCATATTCCAGAGCCTCTTCATAAGCGGCCTGGGCAATTCCCAAAGCCTGGGCGGAAACGCCGATACGGGCACCGTTCATTAAATCCATCACATATTTAATTAAACCGAATTTACGTTTTCCGATTAATTCGGCGGGCGTGTCATTGAACTGTAATTCACAGGTAGGTGAGCCGTGAATGCCCAGTTTATTTTCAATCCGCCGTACTTTTACGCTGTCATCACCATAGCAGACAAACATGCTCAAACCGCGGCCGTCTTTCGTTCCGGCTTCCGAGCGGGCCAGCACGAGCAGAATGTCACCGCTGCCGTTGGTGATAAAGCGCTTTACACCGCGTAAATGCCACTGTCCCTCTTCATCCTGATAAGCTTGCAATTTTACGGCCTGCAAATCCGAACCGGCGTCCGGCTCGGTCAGGGCCATGGCTCCGGTGGCCTTTCCGCTGGAAAACTGGGGTAAATATTCATCCTTTTGTTCATCATTGCCGAATTTCCGGATTGTCTCGGCAATATCCTGTAAACCGAATATGTTCATTAGCGAAGCTTCGGCCCGGGAAACCATTTCAATGGCCATGATATAAATAGTGGTCGGAAAGTTCAAACCGCCGTATTTACGGGGTAAGGTAAAGCCCATTAACTCGGCCTGACTTAGCTTCTCTAAAGCCAGTTTGGTTCCGGATGCGAATTCCACCTTCCCATCCACAAAATGAGCGCCCTCCTGATCCACTTCAGCAGCCGTCGGAGCAATAATATTGGCCGAAAGATCGCCTACAATTTCCAGAACCTTGCGATAGTTATCCAGGGCATCCTGATAATCTTTGGGAGCATAATTATAGGTCTCCGCTTCCCGGTAATCGTCTTCCAGAATCGATACGATCTCTTCCAGGTGCAGGCGGTCGAACTGGAAAAGTAAATCTTTATTTTCGGTAAAAAAATTAGCCATATTTACCTCATTCTAATTAAGAATAATGATCTCGAAATAACAGGTTTAATCATTTATTTCAATTTGTGTTTGTAAACATCGATAAAGTTGGGAATCACTTCCATGGCGTCTCCAACGATCCCATAGTGGCAGATATCAAAGATCGGAGCTTCGGGATCGGTGTTGATAGCGATGATCTTATTGGATTCGGCCATTCCTGCCCGATGCTGAATGGCCCCGGATATGCCGACGGCAATATATAGTTTGGGACGAACCGTGACACCGGTCTGACCCACCTGCCGGGCGTGATCAACAAATCCGGCATCCACGGCTGCCCGGCTGCCGCCTACTTCACCGCCGAGAATGTCGGCCAGTTCATACAGAATCTGAAAATTCTCTTTGGATCCCATTCCGTAACCACCGGAAACAATAATGGAAGCGTTTTTCAGATTGACTTTACTCTCTTCCTGATACTGTTCCAGGATGCGTACCAATTGGTCATCGGCCTCCGGCTTGAACGGAATTTCAGTGATTTTAGGCTGAATCGGTTTGCTCAAAGGGACCATCTCCATCACCCCTTCGCGTACGGTTGCCATTTGTACGGGATTCTCGGGAGTGATGATGGTGGCAATAATATTTCCGCCGAAAGCGGGCCGAATTTGCAGAAGAATATTTGAATAATCCTTACGCAGATAGGTGACATCGGATATTTGCAAATCCGTACAATCCGCCGTCATGCCGCTCAGGGTGTGCGATGCGACCCGCGGCGCTAAATCCCGGCCGATAAAAGTCGCCCCGAAAAGCACGATGCGCGGCTGGTGTTTGTCGATCAGTTCACTTAAAATACGGGCATAGGGCAGGGTGTTGTAATTCTTTAATGTCGGATGATCGATCAACAGGACTTCTTCGGCTCCGAAACGGCCCGTCTCTATGGCTACTTTTTTCATCTGATGACCGATGACCACCGCTTTTAAGATGCCATTCAATTCGGATGCTAATTTCCGGCCCTTGGAGAGAAGTTCAAAACTGACATCTGCCGGTTTGCCTGCCCGTTGTTCGATAAAGACCCACACTTCATGCATTTTTTTACTCATCTTTAACCTTTATCCAAAAATATGATCTTCCATTAGTTTGTCAATTAACCGACCCAACCCTTCTTTAGTCGGATCGAACTTTTGATGATCGCTACTGCCCAGAATCACCGATTCCACTTTGTGCACTTTGGTGGGGGAACCGGCCAGACCGCAACGCGCTTGCTCCACATCCAGATCGTCTTTGGTGATGGTGGGAATAAACAGATTTTGAGCCATATACTCTTCTTTTAAATCATCGACGTAAAGCAAAGAATTGGATTCGGCGATTTTTTCCAGTTCCATCAAGGAGTGGGCGTTTTTAAAAGCCATCACGCGTTTGGCCTTAAAGGGCCTGGGAATGGCCGCTTCTTTGATTACAGTTAACAAGAGAGGTAATCGACCTTCCAGGATTTCATGGCCGTTGTCGATTTTACGCTGAACCGTAATTTTATTCTTTTTAAGATCGATAATCTTTTCGGTATAGGTGATTTGCGGAAGATGGATTTTCTCCGCAGTCTGGGGGCCGACCTGGGCCGTATCCCCGTCGATGGCCTGACGTCCGGCAAAGATCAGATCGTATGGACCTAATTTTTCAATGGCTGCAGCCAAAACATAGGAAGTAGCCAGGGTATCGGCACCGGCAAATTTACGGTCGCTGATCAGATACGTTTTGTCGGCGCCCATATACAGACATTCCCGCAACAGTTCGGAAGCCTTGGGCGGCCCCATGGTGATGGCTTCCACCGTACCACCATATTTTTCTTTGGTTTGTAATGCCAGTTCAAGAGCGACCTTATCTTCCGGATTGAATATAGCCGGTAATTTACCCCGATTAACGGTTCCGTCCGGTTTCATCACTTCACCGGAAATATTAGCCGTATCCGGGACTTGCTTGACCATAACTAAAATTTTATACGCCATAAATGTGCCTTTTTTGTTTGGAACAGATAAGTTTGAAAATTGGAAAGCTAAATGTAATGAACAACTCGGTTATTTTCAAGATAGAATGGAAATGAAACTGAATCCTCCCGTTTTTTTGTTCCTGCTTCAAAGACTTCTGCTGAATTTACGTTCATAACTCATCTTTATCCGGAAATCCCGGCAATTTGAGCTGAAAAAGTTCTCTGGGGATTTAGGGGTGAGTTGTTCTAAAAAACATGTTTTCTCTCAACGACCTGTTTTTATAGTAATTAAATAAACAATTGCTAAGCTAAGGACATAATCATTAATCGTATAATGTTTTTGCAAAACGGCATAATCCTAAGAAAGAGATACAAAATTCCAGAATTATTTTGTCTATGTAAGGACGCTCAACCTTAAATATACATTTTAGAGGTCGGTTAGTAGTATTCCAAAAGGGTCGTGGAATACAGTTTCGTAAACGGCCAGAGATTTTGTACGGATAAGAATTGAAAATTATATTGAAAAAATTTATGAAAAACCCCTTATTTTTTTATACGATTTTCCGAAGATTTTTAATAATTACCAAAGAGGTTAGAAATAAGGTACGGACGATTGCTTTTGAGTAATTGTAGAAGCAGCCCTTTATGTAAGTAAATTTGTTTTTCGTAAAAAACAGATATCGGGGGGAAATCCATGCATCGAACAAGCCAGGAGTATTTAAAATGAACAGATTTTTCAATGAAATCACAGGGGGGATTTTACTTTTAGTGCTATTTATCGCTTCAATTTCTGCTGCATCCGTAAACCGGATTATTCAAGGAGTGGATGGAAGGGAATTCTTAGCGAATGAAGTGATTCTTAAAATCAAAGAAAACGCACAGGCGGATAGCAAGGCTCAAAGCACTGCGACTCAAATCGAGAGTATTTTAAAACGTAGTGGAGTGCAGGAACGGCCTTACTCATTGCATCCTGTTTTCAAAGTTCGTAGGCCGGCATTGGCAAAAAACACGGTAAATATGGGAGTCCCACGGCAATTGAATCGGATTTATCGCTTAAAATTTAGTAGTAAATCGGATATTCAGAAAATTATTGGTAAACTAAATAGCAATACTGATGTTGTGTATGCAGAGCCCAACTACATTGCCCGTATTTGTACTCAACCTAACGATTCTTTATTTGTCAGGCAATGGGATTTGAATAATACCGGTCAGTATTTTTTAGAAGATGCGGATATTGATGCACCCGAAGCCTGGGATATGGAGACCGGAGATACAACGGTCGTCCTTGGCGTATTAGATACCGGGGTCGATTATCTACACCCGGATTTGGCGCAAAACATGCTTAACGATGGCTATGATTTTGTTAACGATGATAGCGACCCCATGGATGATAATGGTCATGGAACCCATGTAGCCGGAATAATTGCAGCCGTAGGAAACAACGGAATCGGTATTGCCGGAGTCGCCTGGCACGCTAAAATTCTTCCGGTTAAGGTAATGAATTACAAAGGAATGGGGCTTTACAGTGAAATTGCCGATGGTGTTTTGTACGCTGTGAATCACGGAGCGCAAATCATTAACCTGAGTTTGGGAAGCTATGCCCAATCTTCCTTGTTAAAAGATGCTTTGGAAACGGCGGCCGGGCAAGCATTAATTATTGCCGCTGCCGGCAACGACGGCGTTGAGTACGATGATTTCGGACATTCGTTTTATCCGGCTTCCTATGATTTTGTTCTGGGAGTCGGAGCCAGCGATGTCGGGAAAAATAGCGGCGGGACATTTCATGAAGTGCGAGCCGCGTTTTCCAATTTTGGGGTAAATGCCGATGTGTATGCACCCGGAGTTAATATTTTAAGCACGTTTCCCAAATTTCATCCTCTAAGGCATACCTATGAAGAGTTAAGCGGCACTTCAATGGCGGCTCCGGTTGTAAGCGGCATGGCCGTTTTACTAAGAGCTTATTATCCCGATTGGTCTAACGAACTGATCAAAGGGCAAATTATTAACACAGCCGAACCGTTTAGCGGGGGGAAATGGGTAAATGCCTATCGCGCTTTGGCCAATTCCATTGCTCCAATGCTCGATTTTTATTCTGCGACGGTAGTCGACACCCTGCCCGGCGATGACGCCGACGGAAATGCCGATGCCGGGGAAACCATTCAATTGATTATGGAAATTGAGAACACCTTAGCTCCTGCCAGTAACGTGTGGGCCACCATTCGGCCGCATTCCTCAGAAGATACCGCCTTTGTGGCCATTGAGGATTCTACGGCCCAGTTGGGAAGTTTAAGCGCTTATGCCCATGCCGACAATCAAACAAACCCATTTGTTATTCGAATCAAAAGTAAAACGCCCAATAATCAGGTAGTTTATTTTGATTATCACTTAGCGGCGGATGGCGGCTACGAATTTAGCGGGATCTTTCATCTTAAAGTTCAAAAAGGAATCGACGTGGGTGGGGTACTTTCCGGTGAAACCGTTTGGAGTAAGGACTATCTCTACATGGTTAAATCCAATATTCTGATTCCCGAAGGTTCTCGATTAATTATTGAGCCGGGTACGACCATTCGTTTTGCAAGTAATTGTTATTTGCGGGTGGACGGTGAGCTAGCGGCCGTAGGGACGGAAAAAGAGCCGATTGTCTTTACCTCCAATTCAAGCGCCCCGCAAGCCGGCGATTACCAGGGTGTTAAATTTACGGATAGTGCTGTGGATGCCGAATATGATGTTGATGGTAATTATCTTTCCGGCTCGACTATTCAATATGCGGAAATTAAATTTGCGGGTAAAACTGAATTAGGCGGAGACGGAGGCGGAATTTTTGTGCAGGATGCCTCTCCCTACCTGGCCCATAACTATGTACATGATAACCTGACCGGCGGTATTGTTTGTATTAATTCCGATGCGCTTGTCGAATACAATACGATTCAAAATGATTTCGGATCGGGAGGGTTACGCTTACATCATTTTTTTGGAACGGCGCGTTATAATTTGATAAAAGATAACATGAGCGATTATGCCGGAGGCGTTTATCTTGATTATTCTCAAGGTACGGTTGAATACAACATCATTTACGGGAACAGTTCTTCCAATGTCGATGGAGGTGGCGCAATGCTCCTTTCAGGATCTTCGGCCAAGGTTCGCTATAATGTTATTGCCGGCAATAGGAACGACTCGCAACTCGGCAGTATTTGGTTTGCTAATGAAGATAGTACGCGATTTGAATATAATACCGTTATTGATAATGCCGGAGGGCTCGATATAGATGGCTCAACGCCTATAATTCGCTTTAATAACATTTTGCATAACCGTCCCTATGAAATGCAACAACATGTTCAATTTTCCGGACTTCCATCGTATGATGTACTGGCCACGAATAATTATTGGGGAACATCAAATCAGGATTCATTGGCAAAATGGATATGGGATTTTTATGACGATTTTGATTTGGGAAAGGTTAATTATGATTCTGTACATAGCGAACCGATTCGTTTGGCCCCGGGATTTTTGGAAAGTATCTCACTTAATCCGTCTTCACCGGTGGGGAGCGAGACGGTAACATTTATTCTTACCTTTAGCAAACCCATGGATATTTCCGCAAAGCCGACGGTTACGTTTGGCGTGGCCGCCCCGTTTACCCAAAATAAAATTTTAGGCGATTGGTCGGATTCTTTACATTGGCAAGGGACTTTTAAAGTGACCGTAATGACGGGGGACGGAATAAATTATATAAAAGTTTCGGAAGCCAAAGATCGTGATGGCCTTGAAATCCCGGCGGATCAGAGGTATTCTTTCCTGATTAACGCCATGGAAGCCTCTTCAATGGACTTTTCCGCCGAGGCGCAGAACGGATTTGTATCCTTAAAATGGGAAACACCCGAATTGGACGATTTACTCGGTTACAATTTGTACCGCTATGTGCCATTAACGGATACCACCTATTCGGATACCATACAAGTTAATCAAAGCTTAATAGCCGATACATGTTATGACGATCCCACCGTGCGAAGCGGAGAAACGTATTTTTACATGTACACGGCGGTTAGTACGGATTTTAAAGAGAGTAAATTTTCTTCACCGGTTTCAGTTACAGCCATTACGGGCTTTGGGCATCAAGAAGAGTTGCCTGAAAAGTATGCGCTTGAACAAAATTATCCGAATCCTTTCAATCCGAGTACCGTTATCTCATATTCGGTACCTCGTGCTTCCCACGTACAATTGGAAATATATGATATTCTGGGACGAAAGGTTGCCATATTGATCGATAAAAATCAACCCGCCGGACGCTATAAAATTCGTTGGGAAGCCACTAAGGTGAGTAGCGGAATCTATTTTTACAGGATGCAGGCGGGGCATTTTACTAAAATGCATAAAATGATTCTTTTGCATTAAAATATTACGAACCATCCCAAGAATATCGTGCAGTTCAAAAAAAAGGCCGGAAGTTAAATCCGGCCTTTGCATTATTAACGTTTGGGATGAAAAGGGGAATGATAGGCCGTGATTACCTCGCCGCCATCCACATTGAAGATGTTACCTGTTGCCCATTCTTCATCGGAAGTGACCAGAGCGGAAATAAATTTAGCAATATCGGTGGGCTGAGTCAGACGTTTGGCCGGGATCTGGCTTAAAGCCAGGTCGATCATGGTCTCATGCCCCGGGATCTTCCTTAAGGCAGGTGTGTAAGTCACTCCGGCCCGGATGGCGTTAACCGTCATACCGAAAGCAGCCAACTCCAACGCCAGTTGACGGATATGAGATTCCAATGCGGATTTGGCTGCAGAGACGGCCCCGTAGTAGGGAATAACACGCACCGAACCGGAGCTGGTCATGGCAAATATTTTAGTGCCGCGGGTTAGTAAATCATTATGAAACAAATCCTGTACCCAATAGACAAGACTATGGGCCATCACATCTAAGGTCATTTCCATCTGTTTGTGGGATAAGCGCTGTTTGGGGTCTTTGCTGATAAATGGAGCCAGAGAACCGAAGGCCAAAGAATGCAGAACCACTTTAATGCGCTTGCCGGAATCGGAATCGATGAGATCGGTTTTGAGCTGTTCAATAACTTCACGGCGCTTTTTTTCGGAAGCAGCATTCATGTTAAAAAAACGGGCTTCAACACCGAAGCCGGTAATCTTCTTTTGAATCTGCTGAACCTTCTTCAGTCCGGTACCTCTGTCCATATGAATACCGATGATATTAAAGCCGATCTCGGCCAATTCCAGGCTGACGGCTTCTCCGAATCCGCTGGATGCTCCGAGAATTAACGCATAATCTTTTTCTTTATCCGGTTTTTTGTAACTCAAAATGGTCTCCTTTAGAAACAGCCCAATTTTTTATTTTCCTGGTAAAAAATAGCAATGTTGCTCAAAATCTCTTTTATAAACGAATACCTTATTGTTTCTCTCTAGACTAAAAACATGTTCTTTATGAACGAAATTTAGAGCATGAAATATTTCTTCTTTTTCAGCGCAGTCTCAATTTCCTTGCGTTTTTGTTCATAACCTTCACGTCCCATCAGGGCATAAGTGGCAATTTTACCCTGCTCCACTCCGGGTTGATCAAAGGCGTTAATTTTTAACAGACCTCCGGCAAAAGCGGTGGCTGCCTCCAGTAAAAAGAAGTAAGCACCAATATTTTCTTCAGACACTTTTGAAAATTTAATAGTCAGATTGGGACGTTCATTATTAGACAGGGCCAATTCGGTGGCCTGCTTTTCCGCGTTAAGCAGGGTGCCCAAAGACTGGCCCTCTAAGTAATTAAATTCCGGTATATAAGTAAAATGATTTTTCAAGAGTTCGTTATGCATAAATTTTTCTACTTCGAGGAAGGTGATGACCTTATCGTTGGGCCCTTCTACATAGAGCTGCACCTGGGAATGTTGATCGGTAGTTCCCAATGCCTTAACCGGAGTCTGACCCACCTCTACCCGGTTGCCGTCCTTATCAAAGCGTTTGCCCAGACTTTCGGCCCATAGTTGACGGTACCAGTCTGCCATGTCGCGCAATTTATTGCTATAAGGCATCATCACACTGATGTTTTTCCCGCGTTTCATGTAAAGATAGTGAATCGCCGCGAAAATAAAAGCCGGATTTTGGCTCAGATCGTCGTTATTACATTTCACTGCCATTTCTGCGGCCCCTTTTAACATCTTTTTTATATCTATTCCGGCAATAGCAGCCGAAACTAATCCCACCGGAGACAAGACGGAAAAACGACCGCCTACTCCCGGAGGTATGCGAAAACACTTAATAGGATATTCTCCGGCGATGCGATTAAGCAGACCCTTAACCGGATCCGTGGTGAACAGTAAGTTTTTGTAGAAATCATCACCCAGCGCCTTGGTTAAATGATCCATAAAATAAAGGGTGGTGGCAGCGGTCTCCGTTGTAGCTCCGGATTTGGACACGATATGAAACAGGGTTTTGGAAGGATCGATCTTGTCGGTCAAATCCTCCAGCCAGTCCGGATCCACATTATCGGGGAAAAACATTTTCGGATAATCGTTCAGGTTGTAATAAGAATCGCGTAAGGCGTTTTGCAGGGCGATCGGTCCCAGAGCGGAACCTCCGATGCCGATATGAACATAGAATTTAAAGCGTTTACGTACTGCTTCTGCGTAAGAAATAATTTCGTCTGCCGTTTTTTGTTCGTTGGGTAGCTTGTAGAAACCGATGGTCTCGTCTTCTGCATTTTGGCGGAGATCGGCCAGAATCGATTGGCCCCGGGAAAACAGATTTTCAATTTCGGACTCGTTGAGTCCATGCTGCAAGCCGATATTGGCCTGCATTACGTTCGAGTAATCCAATTGTACGGTCATAAAATAATCCGTTATTTAGTTGATCCGCAATGAATATAAAGGAAAAACAAAAAAAGCCCAAACGAAAAATCGTTCGGGCTTTTTAAAAAACAAAAATTCTATTAATTAAGATTGATATCTTTAGGCTTTTCCAGAGGTGTTTGTTTGTGCCCGATTTCAACGAAACTCAGCTCGTTTTTATTCTTCATTTTGATTTGAATAATGCTGCCGTCTTTAAAGGTCCCTTTAATCAGCTCGTCGGCAATAGGGTCTTCGATATACTTTTGAATGGCGCGCTTTAAGGGCCGGGCTCCGTATAAGGGGTCAAATCCGCGCTCGGCAATAAATTTTCTGGCAGCACCGGTAAGCTGAAATTCTATCTGGCGATCCTCCAGTTTTTGCAGCAGCTCTTTAAGCGCTATGTCCACAATTTTGAGAGCCTCTTCGTGAGTGAATTGTTTAAAGAAAACAATATCATCCAGACGATTTAAAAATTCGGGATTAAAAGCTTTTTTAAGCTCGTCCATGATCTTGTTTTTTATATTGGCAAATTTGTCATCAGTCGCTGTATTGGTAAATCCAAAACTGGAACCGTTTTTCAAATCCCGCACCCCAATATTGGAAGTCATAATCATAATTGTATTTTTAAAATCGACCTTGTGACCCAGCGAATCGGTTAAAACGCCGTCATCCATTACCTGTAAGAGAATATTAAAAACATCCGGATGAGCCTTCTCAATTTCATCCAGTAAAATGACCGAATAGGGATGACGTCGGACTTTCTCGGTCAACAACCCGCCTTCTTCATATCCCACATATCCGGGAGGAGAACCCATCAGACGGGAAACTGTGAATTTTTCCATATATTCACTCATATCCACGCGAATTAAGGCATCTTTGGATTCGAATAAATACTCGGCTAATTGTTTAGCGAGATAGGTTTTCCCTACTCCGGTCGGTCCCAGAAAGATGAACGAACCGATCGGCCGGTTGGGGTCTTTCAGGCCGGCCCGTGCCCTGCGGATGGCTTTGGAAATCGTCTCCACGGCATCGTTCTGGCCGATTACCTTTTTGCGAAGGGCATTGGCCATATCCATTAATTTTTCAGATTCACTGACCGCGATACGGTGCGTGGGAATGCCGGTCATCATGGAGACCACGGCTGCAATGTCTTCTTCGGTTACAGTGCTGATACGGGTCTCTTCCTTTTCTTCCCATCGTGCCCGGGCTTCGTCCAATTGTTCAACCAGATTGCGTTCCATGTCGCGTAATTTGGCAGCATGTTCAAAGTCCTGCATTTTGGCCAGGGACTCTTTTTCGGAACGAATGTGCTCGATTTCATTTTCCAGGTCGAGAATTTCCTGGGGGACAAAAATATTGGCCAGATGAACCCGCGAACCCGCCTCGTCCAGGACATCAATCGCTTTATCCGGGAAATTTTTATCGGTGATATAACGCTCCGCTAATTTAATGATGGTTCGTATGGATTCGTCCGTATATTTAACATGATGGTGCAACTCGTAACGGTCTTTGACCGAATAAAGGATTTCCAGGGTTTCATCAGGACTGGTTGCTTCGATCATGACCTTTTGGAAACGGCGTTCCAAAGCCCCGTCTTTTTCGATGTACATGCGGTATTCATCCAGAGTTGTGGCACCGATGCATTGTAATTCACCGCGAGCCAGAGCCGGTTTAAACATATTCGAAGCGTCCAGAGAACCGGAAGCGCCTCCGGCTCCGACGATCGTATGCAGTTCATCGATAAATAGAATGATGTCTTCCGCCTTTTCCAATTCACTCATGATGGCCTTCATACGCTCTTCAAACTGTCCCCGGTATTTGGTACCGGCGACAATAGAGCCCATGTCAAGAGCAACCACCCGTTTATTGTGCAGGATACGAGAGACCTTTTTTTCGATGATGCGCAGACTAAGACCTTCGGCGATGGCTGTTTTACCAACGCCCGGTTCACCGATCAGCACCGGATTATTTTTCTTACGACGGGCTAATACCTGGGCTACTCGTTGAATTTCTCTATCCCGGCCAATGATAGGATCCAGCTTGCCTTCAATCGCCAGTTGCGTCAAATCACGACCGAAATGATCCAGAGCCGGAGTTTTTGTTTTCTTGGGTGCCTGCTTCGGTGTGGGAGTGGTCGGCTTTCCGGCCAAAATGTTTTCCAGTTCGGTATAACAGCCGGAATAATCAACATTAAAGGTAAGCAGGATCTGAGCGGCCAGGCTGTCTTTCTCTTTTAAGATAGCCAATAATAGGTGCTCGGTACCTATGACATCGCTTTTAAAATTTTTAGCTTCGATATAAGTCATTTTCAGCGCTTTTTCCGCGCGCTTGGAAAGAGGCAGATTACCGATTGTCATGGTACCGCCGGAAGGAGCCGTGGAATCTTCTATAGCTTTTTTAAGTCGGTTAAGGTCTACGCCGAGATTCTGTAAAATCTTAATGGCAATCCCTTCGGCTTCTTTAATAATACCGAGCAATAAGTGCTCGGTTCCTATATAGTCATGACCCAGTCGCATGGCTTCTTCTTTGGAGAAGCGAATTACTTTAGACACGCGGTTGGTGAAGTTGTTTTTCATAAATCATACATCCATTCAAGATAAATTCAATTTTTGCCTGCAATATAGATTAATTGCTCTAAACTGTCAAGGTATAACGCACAGAATCGTTTTATAATTTCTTTAACTTATTATAAATTTCGGATGCATTTTCCTTGACATTAATCTTTTATGAATATTATTTTGATTTGTTCCAACACAGAAAGGGAAAAATATGTCAAACTATTTGAAGATAATGATCATAAGCTCTTTATTTTCAACGGTCCTGGCCTTCGGACAAACCAGTGAAGCGGTTCAGTCGCTCTATATGATTGATTGTCCGACATCGGCCACCCTGGAAAGAGGAAGCTTTCTGACCAGTCTGATTGCTTATAATAATGGGGGCCTCTTAGGCACGATTGAAGTGGGAATTACAAATCGAATGATGTTTGGTATTTCGTATGGTGGAACAAATATAATCGGTACCGGTCCCATTAACTGGAATCCCCAGGTGGCGGTTAATATACGTTATAGAATTATTGATGAACAAATCGGGTTTCCGGCGATTGCTATCGGATATGACGGACAAGGCCGGGGAGCTTATGTGGATTCGCTCTCCAGATATATTATAAAGTCGAAAGGCTTGTATGCCACTGCAAGTAAAAGTTTCCGTTTTTTGGGGATTCTTGCCTTTCACGGCGGCCTCAACTATAGTTTTGAGAACAAAGATAAGGACAAAGATATAAATATGTTTGCCGGCGTAGAAAAAAGCATTAATGAAGGGCTTTCCCTTTTTGCCGAATACGATCTGGCTACCAATGACAATACGGGTCATAGCATTGGTGACGGGAAAGGCTACCTGAATGCCGGCTTAAAGTGGACTTTTCAGGGTAAGCTGCATATTGACTTCGTCTGGAAAAATATTTTAAAGAACAATAAACTCTATCCCTATTCCGGGCGGGAAATTCATCTGGGCTATGTGGAATATTTTTAGAAATCGGATGAAAGGAAGGTGGGTTCTATGTTTGGGTATGATTGGTTTTCCCAAATGGCGGATCCGGCCTTCTCTGTTTACATCGACCATGGAATCTTATGGATACGGGATTTATTGCGGCTGAAACTTTATAGAATTGTTATCGGGATTTTCTTAAAGATCGGTTGGATAAAAATGAGGGGGTTGTTCTGTAGAGCGGAAAATATACATATAAATTGAAGAATGTACATGCGGGGATACGGAGCATGCGATAGGGGAAAAGGGTTTTGTCCTCCCGAAAAAAAGTTTGCAAAGATAGGAAGTGGATTCGTATATTATACGACGCGCCTGAGATAGGTGCGGAAGTTCTTTTAAAAGAGGAGTTGGATGAGGTTCTCTTTTTTTAAAGAGGAAAAAAGAGGGTCTTACGTTAATTCAAAAGACAAACAGTGATAGACAACGAAGAGTTTGATCCTGGCTCAGGACGAACGCTGGCGGCGTGCTTAACACATGCAAGTCAAGGGGAAAGTTCCGCTTGCGGGACGAGTATACTGGCGGACGGGTGAGTAACGCGTAGGCAACCTGGCCTTGTGACCGGAATAACCTCGAGAAATTGGGGCTAATACCGGATAAGATTCAGATAACGCATGTTATATGGATCAAAGGGTGCTTTTGTACTGCACAGGGATGGGCCTGCGTTCCATTAGCAAGATGGTGAGGTAACGGCTCCCCATAGCGACGATGGATAGCTGGTCTGAGAGGGTGATCAGCCACACTGGGACTGAGATACGGCCCAGACTCCTACGGGAGGCAGCAGTGAGGAATATTGCGCAATGGAGGCAACTCTGACGCAGCAACGCCGCGTGGGGGATGAAGCACTATGGTGTGTAAACCTCTGTAGGAAGGGAAGAACGGCATGGTTTCGCAAGGGATCATGTGTGACGGTACCTTCAAAGTAAGCTCCGGCTAACTCCGTGCCAGCAGCCGCGGTAATACGGGGGGAGCAAGCGTTGTCCGGAATCACTGGGCGTAAAGGGCGTGTAGGCGGATTGGTCAGTCAGATGTGAAAGCCTGCGGCTTAACCGTAGAAATGCATTTGAAACTGCCGGTCTTGAGTGCGAGAGAGGGTAGTGGAATTCCCAGTGTAGCGGTGAAATGCGTAGATATTGGGAAGAACACCAGTAGCGAAGGCGGCTACCTGGCTCGCAACTGACGCTAATGCGCGAAAGCGTGGGGAGCGAACAGGATTAGATACCCTGGTAGTCCACGCCGTAAACGATGGGCACTAGGTGTTGGTCGGCCTTAGGCTGATCAGTGCCGAAGCAAACGCATTAAGTGCCCCGCCTGGGGAGTACGATCGCAAGGTTGAAACTCAAAGGAATTGACGGGGGCCCGCACAAGCGGTGGAGCATGTGGTTTAATTCGATGCAACGCGAAGAACCTTACCGGGGTTTGACATCCCGCCGAATCGAGCAGAGATGTTCGAGCCTTTCGAGGCGTCGGGACAGGTGCTGCATGGCTGTCGTCAGCTCGTGTCGTGAGATGTTGGGTTAAGTCCCGCAACGAGCGCAACCCTTGCCTCTAGTTGCCAGCGAGTAATGTCGGGGACTCTAGAGGGACTGCCGGTGATAAACTGGAGGAAGGTGGGGATGACGTCAAGTCCTCATGGCCCTTACATCCCGGGCTACACACGTGCTACAATGGCCGGTACAACGAGTCGCAATACCGCGAGGTGGAGCCAATCTCTAAAAACCGGTCTCAGTTCGGATTGCAGTCTGCAACTCGACTGCATGAAGTCGGAATCGCTAGTAATCGCGGATCAGCACGCCGCGGTGAATACGTTCCCGGGCCTTGTACACACCGCCCGTCACGCCATGGGAGTTGGCAGTACCCGAAGCCCCCGATTATTCGGGGTCGAAGGTAAGGCTGATGACTGGGGCGAAGTCGTAACAAGGTAGCCGTACCGGAAGGTGCGGCTGGATCACCTCCTTTCTAAGGAGTTCCAGTTATGGAACTTTATGTGAACCCTCTCCCTCCCAACTCCTCCTTTAAAAGAATTTCTTCGCTCGGAAGGATTTTGAAAAACAAAGATTGCTATTTGGCATGGGCCTGTAGCTCAGTTGGTTAGAGCGCACGCCTGATAAGCGTGAGGTCAGTGGTTCAACTCCACTCAGGCCCACATACAAAGTGATACTTTTCTTCAAGAAGTATCACTTTGTTTTGTCTTGAGTAAGGGGCTATAGCTTCCCGCAAAGGCGGAATGAAAGCGTCCCGCCCCTGCGGGAAGGTTTGCGGTTCTTGGTCTTTACGGTTCAGAATTATAGTTGTTTATTTAGAGAATCGGTAAGTTTGGGGCTATAGCTCAACTGGGAGAGCGCCGCCCTTGCAAGGCGGAGGTTTGCGGTTCGAGTCCGCATAGCTCCACGATGTATGTTTGGTCTTTGACAATAGAGCAATAATAGAGTAGAGCATCTACCGCAGGTAGTAGGACAGATAAAAGGTTAAGCTACAAATGGCATATGGTGGATGCCTAGGCACGAGGAGGCGAAGAAGGACGTGGTAAGCTGCGAAAAGCCACGGTGAGGTGCACACAACCATAGACCCGTGGATATCCGAATGGGGCAACCCGGTTCCGGTCATGCGGAATCATCCTGCCGATTATTCGGTAGGAGGCGAACCCAGGGAAGTGAAACATCTAAGTACCTGGAGGAAGAGAAAACGAAGTGATTTCCCCAGTAGCGGCGAGCGAAGAGGAAAGAGCCTAAACCATGTTGCATGTTAAAGTCTGCAAGCGTTGTGCACATGGGGTAGAGGGGCAGTAGCGTTGGCGATTGCAGTCGTCGGATGAAGTCAGAAATCTGGATGTTAGTCGAAAGGGTTGGAAAGCCCTACCAGAGAGGGTGATAGTCCCGTAGGCGAAAGCCTCCAGACTTCATTGCCATTGACCCCGAGTACTGCGGGACACGAGGAATCCTGTGGGAATCGGCCCGGACCATCGGGTAAGGCTAAATACTCCCTTGTGACCGATAGTGAAATAGTACCGTGAGGGAAAGGTGAAAAGCACCCCGGGAGGGGAGTTAAAAGTACCTGAAACCATATGCCTACAATCAGTTGGAGTCCCGATTCGTCGGGATGACAGCGTGCCTTTTGCATAATGAGCCAGCGAGTTGCTCGTACGTAGCCAGGCTAAGGGTTTAAGACCCGTACCCGAAGCGAAAGCGAGTCTGAACAGGGCGATATAGTTACGTGCGGCAGACGTGAAGCCAGGTGATCTACCCATGTCCAGGATGAAGCGGCAGTAAGATGTCGTGGAGGTCCGAACCAGGAGATGTTGAAAAATCTTTGGATGAGATGTGGGTAGGGGTGAAAGGCCAATCAAACCTGGAGATAGCTCGTTCTCCCCGAAATAGTTTTAGGACTAGCCTCGATAGAGAGTGTCACGGAGGTAGAGCACTAATAGGGTTAGGGCCCTCACCAGGGTACCGCCCCCTGTTAAACTCCGAATGCCGTTGACATGTTCATCGGGAGTCAGCGTGTGTGGGATAAGCTTCATACGCGAGAGGGAAACAACCCAGACCGTCGGCTAAGGTCCCGAAGTTACAGCTCAGTGATAAAGGATGTTGAACCGCTCAGACAACCAGGATGTTGGCTCAGAAGCAGCCACCATTTAAAGAGTGCGTAATAGCTCACTGGTCAAGTAGTTTGGCGCCGATAATTTCCGGGACTAAGCTGTACACCGAAGCCACGGACTCAAGGAACAAGGTTCAAGGTACATGGGAGCAAGTCATTGCAGTCGTTGGGTAATTTGTCAGTTTATAATCGCAGTTATACTGTGAGTTTGGAAATTCATGAATTGAGTTTGGGATTTCCGAGACATGAACAGTATAAAGGTTTAGCATCACAGCTCAGAGACAGTAGTAAATCTATAGTGGCCAATATCGTTGAAGGTTATGCTTTTAGGAAGCAGCGCCCCAAACGCTATATCAACCACATAGAGGTAAGTATAGGAAGTTGTGATGAGACGCGGTTATGGCTGCGTTACGGTTTTGATTTAGGCTATCTTGAAAGAGAGGTCTATAATCGATTGATTGCGGAATACGAAGAGATAGGCAAGATGCTGTGGGGATTGCTTCAGAGTGTGGGGAAGCAGTTGTCAGAGCGGGAGTAACTATTTTCTTGCCCCTTGCCCCTTGATCCTTGTTCCTTGATTGGTAGGGGAGCATTCCATTAACCGCAGAAGGTATTCCGTGAGGGATGCTGGAGGAGATGGAAAAGAGGATGCTGGCATAAGTAGCGATAAAACAGGTGAGAAACCTGTTCACCGAAAATCTAAGGTTTCCTGAGTAAAGTTAATCTGCTCAGGGTTAGTCGGTCCCTAAGGCGAGGCCGAGAGGCGTAGTCGATGGGAAACGGGTTAAATATTCCCGTACCAGTTTTATCTTGTTTGAGCGATGGGGTGACGCAGAAGTGAAAGGTCAGCCGTCTGACGGAATAGACGGTTTAAGCATGTAGGGAGGGGCTGTAGGCAAATCCGCAGTCCTGATAATCCTGAGGTGTGAATAGGAGTCCCTAGGACACAAACTGATCCTAACCAAGCTGCCAAGAAAACCCTCTAAGTGAGAGATAAAGCTGACCGTACCGCAAACCAACACAGGTAGATGAGGAGAGAATCCTAAGGTGCTCGAGAGAGACCTGGTTAAGGAACTCGGCAAAATGACTCCGTAACTTCGGGAGAAGGAGTGTCCCGCTAAGTGATTACTTTTACAGGATGAGCTAAGCGGGATCGCAGAAACCAGGCCCAAGCGACTGTTTACTAAAAACACATGTCTCTGCGAAGTCGTAAGACGACGTATAGGGACTGACACCTGCCCGGTGCCGGAAGGTTAAGGGGATGTGTTATCCGCCATCTGGCGGAGAAGCACTGAACTGAAGCCCCGGTAAACGGCGGCCGTAACTATAACGGTCCTAAGGTAGCGAAATTCCTTGTCGGGTAAGTTCCGACCTGCACGAATGGTGTAACGACTTGGGCACTGTCTCAACCAGGATCTCGGCGAAATTGTGATGCCGGTGAAGACGCCGGCTTCCCGCAACGGGACGGAAAGACCCCGTGCACCTTTACTGCAACTTGATATTGTATTTTAGGTAGTCATGTGTAGGATAGGTGGGAGACTGTGAAGCGGGCACGCCAGTGTTCGTGGAGTCACCCTTGAAATACCACCCTTGTCTATTTGGAATACTAACCCGCATCATTGAATCATGGTGGGGGACAGTGTCAGGTGGGTAGTTTGACTGGGGCGGTCGCCTCCAAAAGAGTAACGGAGGCTCCCAAAGGTTCCCTCAGCACGGTTGGTAATCGTGCGAAGAGTGTAAAGGCATAAGGGAGCTTAACTGCGAGACAAACAAGTCGAGCAGATGCGAAAGCAGGGCTTAGTGATCCGGCGGTAGCGAATGGAAGTGCCGTCGCTCAAAGGATAAAAGGTACGCCGGGGATAACAGGCTTATCACCCCCAAGAGTTCATATCGACGGGGTGGTTTGGCACCTCGATGTCGGCTCATCGCATCCTGGGGCTGGAGAAGGTCCCAAGGGTTTGGCTGTTCGCCAATTAAAGCGGTACGTGAGCTGGGTTTAGAACGTCGTGAGACAGTTCGGTCCCTAT